>Ga0209470_1000486_pt1 | contig 31662 bp, 33 predicted proteins | sample GraSoiAngelo_125_FD_185882 | JGI IMG/M metagenome (GOLD analysis project Ga0209470, IMG submission 185882) | Grasslands soil microbial communities from the Angelo Coastal Reserve, California, USA - 14_0927_05_40cm (SPAdes) (version 2) | ecosystem: Environmental > Terrestrial > Soil > Grasslands ... | reverse complement strand
TCGCCTGCGAGGACACGCGCCGGACGCGCGCGCTCCTCACGCATTTCGACATCCACAAGCGGACCGTGAGCTACTTCGAGCACAACAAGCTCGCGCGTGGGCCGGAGCTGCTGCGCGAGCTGGCCGGCGGCCGCTCGATCGCGCTCGTGACCGACGCGGGCACCCCGGGCATCTCGGACCCCGGCTTCCTGCTCGTCCGCGAGGCGCGCGCGCAGGGGATCCCGGTGGTGCCGGTGCCCGGGCCGGCGGCGCTCGTCGCGGCCCTGTCCGTCGCCGCCATGCCCGCCGACCGGTTCGTGTTCGACGGCTTCCTGCCGGTCAAACCCGGCCGGCGCCTGAACCACCTGAAGGCGCTCCGCGCGCTCGAGCTGACGGTCGTGCTCTACGAGTCGCCCCACCGCATCGTGGCCGCGCTCGAGGCGATCGGCCAGGTCTATGGCGGCGTCGAGATCGTCGTCGCGCGCGAGCTGACGAAGCGGTTCGAGGAGGTCGTGCGCGCCACGCCGTCGGCGCACATCGAGCGGCTCAAGCGCTCCCCCGTCCGCGGCGAGTTCGTGCTCGTGCTCCCGGCCGGCGTTTGAGCGTCCCTGCCGTGCGACGTATACTGCGTGGGTCTATGGTTGTTCCCAAGGCGTTGACCATCGCCGGCTCGGACTCCGGCGGCGGCGCAGGCATCCAGGCGGACCTCAAGACCTTCTCGGCCTTCCGCGTCTTCGGGATGAGCGTGATCACCGCCGTGACCGCGCAGAATTCCGTCGGGGTCCAGGGCGTTTTCAACCTGCCGCCGGAGTTCATCGGGACGCAGATCCACTCGGTGCTCTCGGACTTCGGCGCCGACGCGGTGAAGATCGGCATGCTCTCGACGGCGCCGATCATCGCCGAGGTCGCGAGGCGCCTCAGGGCGTACGGGCAGCACCAGATCGTGCTCGACCCGGTGATGATCGCCAAGTCCGGCGATCCGCTGCTCGAACCGGACGCGCGCGCGGCGCTCGTCAAGGAGATGCTGCCGCTTGCCACCGTGGTCACGCCGAACCTTCACGAGGCCAGCGTGCTCGCGGACATGCCCGTCGCGACCGAGGCCGACATGGAGGCGGCGGCGCTGCGCATCCTGGCCCTCGGCCCCCGCTACGTGCTCGTCAAGGGCGGGCACCTCCCCGATACGGCGACGGACATCCTCTGGAACGGCCGCGAGCTCACGCGCTTCACCGCCCCGCGCCTCGACTCCACGAGCACCCATGGCACCGGCTGCACCTTCTCGGCCGCGATTGCGGCCGGGCTCGCGCGCCGGCAACCGCTCGCCGACGCCGCCCGCGAGGCGAAGGCCTACGTCACCGCGGCGATCCGTGAGGGATTTCGGCCCGGGCGTGGCGTCGGTGCCCTGCGTCACTTCATCGCGAGCTGGTAGCGAGGCATGGCCAGGGGCGTTGACGACAAGATGTCGTTCATGGAGCACCTGGGCGAGCTGCGCGTCCGCATCGTGCGGAGCCTTTACGCGCTCCTCGCCGGCAGCGTACCCGGGCTGTACTTCAGCCAGCAGATCGTCGACTGGCTGGCGCGCCCCGTGACGTCGCTCAATTACTCGCTCGTCTTCACGTCGCCGGCGGAGGCGTTGTGGGTCCAGATGAAGGTGGGGCTCATCGTCGGCGTGTTCATCTCGGCGCCCGCCATCCTCTGGCAGGTCTGGGCGTTCATCGCGCCCGGGCTGCACGCGCACGAGAGGAAGTACGCGCTGCCCTTCGTGATCATCGGGTCGCTCCTCTTCGTCGGCGGCGGGGCGTTCTCGCTCTTCGTCGTGACGCCCTACGCGCTCCAGTTCCTGCTGAGCTATGCGCGTCCGGGCCTCCAGCCGATGATCACGCTCCAGAACCTCACCGACTTCCTGCTGAAGTTCACGCTGGCCTTCGGCGCCGTGTTCGAGCTGCCGCTCGCGCTCACGATCCTGGCGCGCCTCGGCGTCGTGAGCGCGAAGATGCTCGCGAAGAACCGGAAGTACGCGATCCTCGGCGCGTTCATCGCCGGTGCGGTGCTCACGCCGACACCCGACGCCTTCAACCAGACGCTCATGGCCGGGCCGCTCGTGCTCCTCTACGAGGTCGGGATCGTCTGCGCGCGCGTCTTCGGGCGCAAGGCGGCGCCCGCGCCAGAGCCCGCGCCCGCCGAATCCGCGTAGATGGACTTCGCCGCCCTCGACCTGCCCGAGCCCGTCATGCGGGGAATCCGCGAGGCGGGCTTCGTGACCGCGACACCGATCCAGGAAGGCGTGCTCCCGCTGGCGCTCCGCGGCAAGGACGTCGCGGGGCAGTCGCAGACGGGCACGGGCAAGACGGCGGCCTTCCTCATCGCGGCGTTCACGCGCCTCCTGCGCTCGCCGGCGCCGCAGGCGCCGGGCGGCGCCGGCGCGCCACGCGTGCTCATCATCGCGCCGACACGCGAGCTGGTCGTCCAGATCGAGTCGGATGCGCGGCTCCTCGGCCAGTTCACCCCGTTCCGCACCCTCGCGGTGTACGGTGGCATCGACTACGCGAAGCAGCGCGAGGCGCTCGCCGCCGGCTGCGATCTCCTCGTCGGCACGCCCGGCCGGCTCATCGACTACCTCAAGCAGCGCGTCTGGTCGCCCAAGCATGTCGAGGTCCTCGTGATCGACGAGGCCGACCGGATGTTCGACATGGGGTTCATCGCCGACCTCCGGTTCATCCTTCGCCGCCTGCCGCCGCACGAGAAGCGCCAGTCGTTCCTCTTCTCTGCGACGCTCTCGTTCCGGGTGCTCGAGCTCACCTGGGAGTTCATGAACAACCCGACGCAGATCACGATCATGCCGCAGCAGAAGACGGTCGAGCGCGTCGAGCAGATGCTCTTCCACGTGGGTCGCGAGGAGAAGTTCCCGGTGCTCCTCGGGTTCCTCAAGCGGGAGGGCGGTGACCGGATCCTGATCTTCACGAACACGCGCGAGGAGGCGCGGCGGCTCGAGGACCGGTTGACGCGCAACGCCTACGAGACGCGTGCGCTCACCGGCGACGTGGACCAGAAGAGGCGCCTCAAGATCCTGAACGACTTCAAAGAGGGCCGCCTGCCGGTGCTGGTGGCGACCGACGTCGCCTCGCGCGGGCTCCACATCGAGGCGGTCAGCCACGTCATCAACTGGGACCTGCCCCAGGACGCCGAGGATTACGTGCATCGCATCGGGCGCACGGCGCGCGCGGGCGCGGGCGGCAAGGCGGTCAGCTTCGTGGATGAGGCGAGCGCCCTGTACCTCGAAGCGATCGAGAAGTTCATCGGCCAGAAGATCCCGGTGGAGTGGGCGGACGACGACCTCTTCGTGTCCGAGATCAAGCCGACCGCCGAGGAGCGGCGCCGGTTCGCGGAGGAGCGCCGCGCCCGGTTCGAGGCGCGGGGCGGCCGGTTCGGCGACCGAGGCCCCCGCGACCACGGGCGCGGGGGCCCCGAGCGGCGCCGCCACGAGGCGCCGCATCACGCCGATCGGCCTCCCGCCGCCCCCCCTCAGCCCCCATCGCCCGGAGGCGCGGCCGGCCAGGGTCGCCGGCGCCGCCGACGCGGAGGCGGCGGGGCCCGCCCTGGGGGCCCGTCGCCTTAGTCCGGGGAGCGCGTCGGACTCACCACGCTTCGAGCGCGGGCTTCCGCCCGCGCCCCCCAATGGGGGTGTTGGTACGGGGCCGCCGAGGCCCCCTTCGATGAACCTAGAGCGTGAGTCCCGCGCGCGCCCGGCCGTGCGCGGGCTGGTCGCCCCGCATCGTGTCGGGGTTCACCCCCCGCCGCAGCGCCAGGTGGTAGGTGAAGAGTTGGAGCGGGACGACGGTGAGGATCGGCGAGAGGAGCTCGCTCACCGGCGGGATCGCGATCGTCTCCGCGGCCAAGGGCGCGATCGCGCGATCGTCCTCGCGCACGAGCGCGACGACGGGGGCGCCGACTTCCTTCGCGACCCGCGCGATCGCCAGGCCGCGCTCGTAGGCGGGGCCCGGCAGCGCGATCAGGAAGACGACGTCGTCGGGTTCCAGCGCGGCCCACGGGCCGTGGAGGAACTGCTCACAGTTCAGGCCGAGCGCCGTCGCGTGGTTCGCCTCGCTCATCTTCAGCGCCGCCTCGTACGCCGTGGCGGTGTTGGGCCCGCCTCCCACAAACCAATATCGCCCGCGGTCGGCGAAGCGCGCGGCCAGCTCGGTCCACGACTCCTGTCCGAGCAGCAGCGCGAGCTGATCGGGAATCGCGTCCATCTCGTGCGCGATGTCGTCGTCGTCGCCGATCGCGGCAGCGAGCGCGGCGAGCAGGGCGAGTGCCGTGGTGTAGCTGACCGTATGCGCGGCCGAGCGCTCCTGGTCCACGGTGCGGAGCACGTAGTCGGCCGAGGCGAGGCCCTCGGCGCCCTTGCCGGTGATCGCCACCCCCACGCCGCCGCCGGCCCGCGCCTTGGCGAGCGCCTCCACCGAGTAGCGCTTGCTGCCGCGGTGGCTCACGACGACGACGCCGGTCCGCGCGTCGGGGTCGGGCCAGTAGCCCTTGAACTCGAACGAGTGGAGGGCGCGGACGCGGTGGCCGAGGCGCGCGACGTGGGCGAGGAGCAGCTCGCCGACGAGGGTCGCGTGCCACGAGGTCCCGATGCCCGAGAGGAGCACGCGGTCCATCGCCCGGAGGCGCGACGCGGCGCCGGCGATCAGGTCGCCCTGGCCGCGCGTCACGAGCCGGAGCGCCCCCGGCTGGGCGTAGATCGCGTCGTGCATGTAGTAGGGGTGACCGGCGCGGGGCGGCGGCGGAGTCCAAGTCATCGGGCAGGCTCCTCCCTAACGCGCGGATGGAAACGCGGGCGCGCGCTTCTCGCGGATCGCGCGGGCGCCCTCGCGGACGTCCGGGTGCATGAACGTGAGCATCTCGAGCGCGAGCGACTGGTCGAAGATCGGCCCGGCCTGGCGGAGCCAGTTGTTGAGGGCGCGCTTCGTCCACCGGATCGAGAGCTGGCTGCCCTGCGCGAGCTTGCCCGCCACGTCGACCGCCTTGGGCAGCACCTGGTCGGCGGGGACGCAGAGGCTCACGAGGCCGATGCGCTCGGCCTCCTGGCCGTCGAGGAAGTCGGCGGTGAGCAGGTAGTATTTCGCCTTGGCCATCCCGCAGAGGAGCGGCCAGATGATCGCCGCGTGGTCGCCGGCCGCGACGCCGAGGCGCGTGTGCCCGTCGGTCAGTCGCGCGGTCGCCGAGATGATGCTCACGTCGGCGAGCAGCGCGACGACGAGGCCCGCGCCGACGGCGGCGCCGTTGATCGCCGAGACGACCGGCTTGTCGAGATTGATCATGTTGTAGACGAGGTCCGATGCCTCGCGCATGGTGCGCGCCATCGCGTCGGGGTTCCCCGCCATCTCCTCCACCAGCGAAAGGTCGCCGCCGGCAGAGAACGCCTTACCGGCGCCGGTGACGAGCGCCACGCGCACCTGCGGGTCGGCGTCGACGGTGAGCCACACCTGGGTGAGCTCCCAGTGCAGGCGCGCGTTCGTGGCGTTCATCACCTCCGGGCGATTGATCGTGATCACGAGCACCCCGTTCGGCTTGAGGTCGAAGACGAGGTGCCGGTAGTCGGCGTAGTTCATGGTCGTCTCCTTTCGCGCAGGAGGAAGAGCAGGCCCGTCAGGGCAAGCGCCGCGGCCCAGACGCCCGTGAGGATCCGGGCGTGGCCCGCGCCGAGGAGCCCCGCGAGGAAGGGGCCGAGGAAGATGCCGCCATCCACGCACACGCGGTAGAGGCCGGTCCGCCAGGCGACGTGCTCCTGCGGCGTCTCGCGCCGCAGCACGCCGAGCGGCAGCATCCAGCCGGCCATGCCGAGGCCGTAGAGCGCGCAGCCGGCGGCGACGACGGGCAGCGTGCCGAAGCCGACGAGCGCGCTCGCGGCCGCCATCACGAGGAGCACCGCCACGAGCACTGGTACCGTTCCCCGGCGATCGGCGAGGACGCCCAGCGGGAGCAGCGCGGCGATGTCGAAGACCTGCATGACCACGAGGAGGCGTGCGACGCCGGCGCGCTCGAGCCCGAGCTCGCGACTGCCGCGGAGCGGGATCGAGAACTGCTCCACGGTCGAGTACGCGACGGCGATCGCCCCGCCGGCGACGAAGGCGAGGACCAGCGCCGGCGTGATCGGCGCGCCCGGGGCGTCCGGGCCGGCGGCCGCCTGGCGCGCGAAGAGGGGTCTCGGCCCGGGCGCGTCGCTCCGCGAGAGCGCGCGGAGGAGCGCGGGGAGCGTCAGGATGCCGAGGAGCTGCGGGGCGCACGTGACCAGCAGCGCCCGGTTCCAGCTGAGGCTCGATGGCAGCGCCCCGACCAGCACCGTGCCGCAGAGGATGCCGATCATCGCCGAGAACTCGTACGCGTTGAGCGCCGAGGCGAGGCTCCAGCCGGTGCGGTAGCGGAGGATCGCCGTGAGCCCGCCCACCATCCCGAGCGCGTGGCCCACGCCCATCAGGAGCCGACCGAGCACGAGGACGGGGAACGTCCCGCCGCTCGTGAGGACGAGGACGCCCACGGCGAGCACGCACGGGCCGACCACGACCGCGCGCCTCAGGTGGTGGGTGAGGAAGAGACCGATCGGAATGTCGGCCGCCATGCGCGCGAATCCGAAGGCGCCGGCGACGAGCCCGACCTGCCAGTCCGCGAGCGCGCCGCCGCGTGCGAGCTCGGGCAGGATCGCGGGGAAGGCGCCGGTCGAGAACGTGGTGGCGAAGATCCCCAGGCAGAGGAGCGCGAGCAGTGGGGTCACAAGGCCTCTTATGGTAAACCATTGGCCTATGACCTCACTCGCCACGATGCGGCTCGAGATCGCGGGCGCGCTCGCCCGTCTGACGCTCGAGCGCCCCGAGGTGCTCAACGCGGGGGACGCCCGCTTCGCGCGCGACCTCAAGGCCGCGGTCGCGACGCTCGCCGAGCGGCCCGAGATCCGCGTGGTCGCGCTGACGGGCGCCGGCCGTGCGTTCTCGACGGGCGTGGACCTCACCGCGCTCGCCCACGGGGAGCTCGGTATGGCCGACTTCATCGCGTGGGAGGACGCGATGACGGCGATGGAGCGAATGGACAAGCTCTTCATCGCGGGGATCAACGGCCACTGCCTGGGTGGTGGGCTCCAGCTCGCGCTCGTCTGCGACTACCGCCTCGCGTCGGATGAGGCGCTCCTCGGGCTCCCGGCGGTGAAGGAGTGCCTGATCCCGTCCATGTCGCTCTGGCGCCTGCCGCGCCTCATCGGTCTCGCCCGCGCCAAGGAGCTGATCCTGCTCGGCGAGCCCGTGTCGGCGCGCACGGCCGAGCGCTACGGCGTCGTGCACCGCGTCGTGGAGGCCGCGGAGTTCCCCCGCGCCTTCGAGGCGACGCTCGAGCGTTTCCTGGCGCTGCCGCCCGCGAGCGCTCGCGCCAGCAAGGTGCTCTCGACGCGTGCCTTCGACGTCGACTTCGAGACGTTCAGGAAAGAGATGGAGACCCTCCTCGCCGGCTGCCTCGCGTCCGACGAGCACCGGCGGGCGATGGCGGCGATCCGGGCGAGCAAGCCCCGCGCGCGCTGAGCCGCAGAGACGACAAAGGAGCGATGTGATGCTGCTGCCGACCTCGGTGGTGGGGAGCCACGGCCTTCCGGGATGGGTGTGGCTTGCCCGCGAGGCGATGGAGGCCGGGCGCCTCGGCGCGACGGACGTCCGCGAGCTGATGGAGGACGCCACGCAGGCGGCGCTCCTCGATCAGGAGCGCGCGGGCATCGACGTCGTCACGACCGGCGAGATGATGCGCGTCCGCTTCATCATCGGCTTCTACGACCGGATCACGGGCATCCGGCGCCTCGCGCCGCCGCGGAAGCTCGGCGCGCCGCTCTGGGACACGAACACGCCGTTCGACGTCGTGGAGAGGATCGGGGCGCCCGACGGCCTCGGGATCGTCGAGGAGTGGAAGCTCGCGCGATCGCTCACCACGAAACGGCTCAAAGCGACCGTGCCCGGCCCGTACACGCTGCTCGTCCCGCTGAGGCTCGGCGGCGGTTACCGGGACAAGGAGACGCTGCTCGCCGACCTCGTCGCGATCGTCAACGCCGAGTGCCGGGCGCTCGTCGCGGCCGGCTGCGACTTCATCCAGATCGACGAGCCCCAGAGCGGCATGTACGCGGGCGCGGCGCCTCAGTTCAACAAGGGCGTGAACCGCGCCGTCGATGGCGTGAACGCGAAGATCGCGGTGCACATCTGCTTCGGCAACCTGTACGGTCGGCCCTTCGCCGCGGTGCGCGACTTTCGCAATGTCTATCCCGCGCTGCACGATCTCTCGGCCTCGCAGATCGTGCTCGAGTATGCCAACCGCGGCCTGGACGACGTCCGGCTCTGGAAGGAGTTCCCGACCGACAAGGAGCTCGGCGCCGGCGTCGTCGACGTGAAGGCGTTCCGTGCCGAGACGGCGGCCGAGGTCGCCGAGCGCATCAGGAGGCTGCTCGAGTCCGTCGCGCCCGACAAGCTCTGGCTCAACCCCGATTGCGGCTTCTGGGAGACGCCGCGCTGGATCGTGAGGCAGAAGCTCACCGCGCTCGTCGAGGGCGCGCGCACGGTGCGGAAGGAGCTCGGCGGGTGAGCCACCGCGGCGGGCGCTGGCTCTGCCTGCTGCTCCTCCCGGCGTTCGTCGGGTGCACGGTGTTCGAGCGCACGCGATCGAACTGGTGGGAGCTCGAGCGCGGTCCCTCGGGCCAGGCGCCCGATCCTGCCGGGACGCCCGAGCCGGTCGTGCAGGTCTATGCCGCGCGCGCGGTGAGCTGGCGCGGCGTCTTCGCGGTCCACACGTGGATCGCGGTCAAGCCGAGCGGCGCCGCGTCCTGGACACGTTACGAGGTGATCGGCTGGGGCGTTGACCGCGGGTGGCCCACCGTCCGGGTCAATCGCACCGGCCCCGACAACTACTGGTTTGGTGACCGTCCCCAGAAGCTCGTGGACCTCCGCGGCGCCGGCGTGGACCGGGTGATCGCAAAGGTCGAAGCGGCCGTGACCGGTTATCCCTATCCCGCGAGCTATCGCACGTGGCCCGGACCCAACAGCAACACGTTCACGGCGTGGGTCGGGCGGCAGGTGCCCGAGCTGAGGCTCAAGCTCCCGCCGACGGCGATCGGGAAGGACTATCTCGCCGGCGGCGCGCTCGCGGGAACGACGCCGAGCGGCACCGGCGTCCAGCTCTCGCTCTGGGGCCTTGGTGGCCTCGCGGTCGGCTGGGACGAGGGCATCGAGCTGAACTTCCTCACGCTCAACTTCGGCGTGGATCTCACGCGTCCGGCGCTGAAGCTTCCCGTCTTCGGTCGACTCGGCGCCTCCTGAGGGCGCCGCCCGGCGCTACGCGACAACCCTCTTCTCGCGAAGGCGCGCGATCTCGTCAGGCGTGAGCCCGGCCTCCTGTAAGATCTCGTCGGTGTGCTCGCCGAGCGCCGGCGCGTGCGCGCGGATCCCGCCCGGCGTCCGGCTGAACCGGATCGGTGTGCTGAGCGTCGTCAGCCGCCCGGCGCGCGGGTGGTCCTCGGGAACGAGCATCCGGCTCGCGATCACCTGAGGATCCGTCGGCAGGTCCGCGTAGCGGTTCACGGGCGCGCACAGCACCTCGTGACGCTCGAGCCTCGCCATCCACTCCTTCACCGGGCGCGTGAGGAAGATCGGCTCGAGCAGCGCGATCAGCTCGCGCCGGTGGCGCACGCGGTCGTCGCGCCCCGCGAAGCGTCCGTCCGTCGCGAGCTCGGGCCGTTCGATCGCGGCGCAGAACGGCGGCCAGAGCCGCTCCACCCAGACCGCGACATAGATCCAGCCGTCGGAGGTTCTGAAGGCCTGGAACGGCACGACGTACGGATGGGCGCTCCCCTGGCGGCCCGGCTCCTGGCCCGTGACGAGGAACACGCTGAGCCGCGCCGCGTGGGCGAGGAGCGCGCCGTTCAGGAGCGACACATCCACGCGCTGGCCTTCGCCCGTGCGCTCGCGGTGCAGCAGCGCGGTGAGGATGCCGAGGCCGGCTGAGACCGCGCCGAGCGTGTCGAGGACCGGCGCACCGCAGAGGACGGGCCCGCCGTCGGGCTCGCCGGTCACCGCCATGACCCCACCCATCGCCTGCACGAGCATGTCGAGCCCGGGCTTCTCTCGCCACGGCCCCTCGGGCCCGAACGCCGAGAGCGAGCAGTAGACGAGCCGCGGGTTCGACGGTGCCAGCCGATCGTAGTCGATCCCGAGCCGCTCGGCGACGCCACCGCGGTAGGCCTCGATGACGACGTCGGCGCGGGCGACGAGCCGCGCGAAGACCTGGCGGCCCTCGGACGTTGCGAGATCGAGCGCGACGCTCTTCTTGTTGCGGTTCACGGTAAGGAAGACGGCGCTGTCGCCGCCGAGCAGCGGATCGTAGAGGGTGCGCGCGGCGTCGCCGACCGACGGCTGCTCGACCTTCACGACGTCGGCGCCCATGTCGGCGAGGTACATCCCGCACACCGGCCCCGCGATCAGGTGGGCGAGCTCGAGGACACGGTATCCGGCGAGCGGCAGCGCCACGGCGACAAGGCTACACCAACGCCTCGCGGGGTGGTATCTTCGGGGGCGCGATGGACGTCCTGGAGCTGGGCCTCGCGGGCAAGGTCGCGATCGTCACCGGCGGGAGCGAGGGCCTCGGGCGGGCGACCGCCGAGCGTTTCGCGCGCTCGGGCTCGAAGGTCGCGATGTGCGCGCGGCGCAAGGACGTGCTCGAGCGTGCCGCCGACGCGATCCGCCGGGCGACCGGCGCCGACCTGCTCGCGCTGACCTGCGACGTGACGCGGCCCGACCAGGTGGAGGCCTTCGTCGCGGCGACCGTCGCGCGCTGGGGCGGCGTGGACATCCTCGTGAACAATGCCGGCACCTCGGCGGCCGCGGGTTTCGCCGAGGTGGACGACGCCACGTGGCAGGCGGACATCGAGCTGAAGCTCATGGCGGCGATCCGCCTCTGCCGCCTCGTGATCCCCCACATGAAGCGCCGCGGCGGAGGCCGCATCGTCAACGTGACCACGGTGGGCGGCAAGGCGCCGGCGGCGCGGTCGCTCCCCACGAGCGTGACACGCGCGGCGGGCATCAACCTGACCAAGTCGCTCGCCAACGAGTACGCGGCCGACAGGATCCTGGTCAATACGATTTGCCTCGGCGTGGCGAAGAGCGGCCAGTGGGAGCGCCGGATGAAGGGCGATCCCGAGGCGTTTTATCGCGAGATGGCGGAGAAGCGCCGCGTGCCGCTCGGCCGGTTCGGCGAGGCGCACGAGTTCGCGGATCTCGTGGCCTTCCTCTGCTCCGAGCGCGCGGCGTACATCACCGGCACGGCGATCAACTTCGACGGCGGCCTGTCGGCGTCGGTCTGACGCCCGGGGTCGATTCCGGCCGAACCACAAGGAGGCAGATATGCTGAAGCGCAGGTCAGCGGTCGCGGCGCTCGTGCTGGGTCTCGTTCTCGGCGTGAGCTCGCTGGCGTTCACCCAGGACAAGCCCGCACGACCCGAGCGGGGAGAGCGGCATCCCCAGATCCACGCCGCGATGCGAGCGCTCAATGTCGCGGCGAGGCACCTCGAGCGGGCGGAGCACGATTTCGGGGGCCATCGCGCCAAGGCGCTCGAGCTGGTCAAGCAGGCGGAGCAGGAGCTCGACGCGGCGCTCGCCTACGCCAAGGCCAACCCGGAGAAAGGTACCAGGCGCGCGCCCGGCGGCACGCCCGCGACGGGCGGCGGGACGCCGACCATGCCGGCGCCGAAGACGCAGTAGCCGGTGCTCGCGCTCCACACCTGGACGCTCGACACCACGCCGCTCGCGGAGGTGCTGCGCGTCGCCAAGCGCGTCGGCTGGGACGGCATCGAGCTGCGCCGCGTCGACTTCGCGCGCGCGGCCGAGGCGGGGAAGCGCGCGGAGGACGTGCTCGCGCTGGTCGAGGCGAGCGGTCTCGGCGTCGCGTGCGTCGGGGTCGAGCCCGGGTGGATGGGCGCCGAAGGCGCGGAGCGCGAGCGACTCTTTGGTGCCTTCGCGGAGTCGTGCCGCTGGGCGGCCGAGCTCGGCGCGCGCACCGTCATGAGCCCGGTCGACAGGGGACGCCTCGACCTTCGCCGCGCGGCGACGAGCCTTCGCGCGGTCGGCGAGCTCACCGTGAAGCACGGGGTGAGGCTCGCGCTCGAGTTCAACTCGCAGGCCGAGCAGCTCAACACGCTCGCGAGCGTCCGCGAGGTGCTGGCGCTGGCGAACGATCCGAGCTGCGGGCTCCTCCTCGACACCTACCATCTCGGGCGGAGCGGCGCCACGCTCGCGGAGATCGAGATGGTCCCGCTCGCCGAGATCGCCTACGTGCAGTTCAGCGACGTGCCGCGGAGCGGCCTCGAGCCCGGCAAGGCGCTCGACCGTTTGCCGCCGGGCCGGGGCAGCGTGCCCTTCAAGGAGATCTTCGCGCTCCTGGCGCGCAAGGGCTATCGCGGCTTCATGAGCTACGAGGCGCCGAACCCGGCCGCGTGGGCCCGCCCGGCCGAGGACGTCGCGCGCGAGGCGCTCGAGGCCACGCGCTCCGTCCTGCCGCGCTAGGTGGACGTCCTCGCCGCCCACGCCCAGCGCACACCCGACGCGCCCGCGCTGATCGACGGCGAGCGTCGGCTCACCTGGTACCAGTTCGTCGCGACGCGGAACCGGCTGGCGAACGCGCTACGCGGGCTCGGCCTGGCGAAGGGCGAGCACGTGATCGTCTACGTGAAGAACGCGCTCGAGGCCGTGCTGGCGCCCGCGGCGGTGCGCGCGGCCGGCGCGATCCCTGTCCCCCTGAACCACCGGCTCGTCGCCGACGAGGTCGCGTACATCCTCGACCATTCGGACGCGCGGGCGGTGGTCGTCAGCGACGCCTTCCTCGGCACGGTGGCCGAGGTGCGATCCGGTGCGTCGAGGGTGCGCAGCTGGATCGTCGTGGGGAGCGCGCGGCGCCCGTGGGCCGAGCACGTCGACGACCTGATCGCGACGGGTGACCCGACGCCGATCTCCGCGGACCCGGCGCAGGGGCTCGGCGGCTCGATGATCTACACGGGCGGCACGACGGGCCGGCCGAAGGGGGCGCTGCGGGGCAGCGTGGACCCGGCCGTGACCCGCCGGCTCATGGAGGCATTCGGGCTCGCCGAGCCTCACGTGCACCTGGTCGCCGGGCCGCTCTATCACTCGGCGCCCAGCGGCTTCGCCCACTTCACCCAGGTCTTCGGGGGGACGGTGGTGGTCATGCGGAAGTTCGACCCGGAGGACGCGCTGTGCGCGATCGAGCGCCACCGCTGCACGTCCACGTTCATGGCGCCGACGCTCATCAAGCGTATCGTGGACCTGCCGGAGCGGGTACGCGCGCGCTACGACGTCTCCTCGATGCGCGTGCTCGTCGTCGCTGCGGCGCCCTGCCCGATGCGCGTGAAGGAGGAGGCGCTCGCGTATTTCGGGCCGGTGCTCTGGGAGTTCTACGGCTCGACGGAGCTCTCCATCAACACGATCCTCCGGCCCGAGGACATGCTGCGGAAGCCGGGCTCGTGCGGGCGCGCGGCGCCGGGCGTGGAGCTCGCCATCCTCGACGACACCGGCCGGCCGGTGGTTCCGGGGACTCCGGGAGAGCTCTACGTGCGCCGCTTCCCCGGGATGTTCGACGGCTACTACAAGGACGCCGAGGCGACGCGGGAGGCGCAGCGCGGCGAGTGGGCCACGGTGGGCGACGTCGCGTGGATGGACGACGAGGGCTTCGTCTACATCTGCGACCGGAAGCGCGACATGATCATCTCGGGCGGCGTCAACATCTACCCCGCCGAGATCGAGGACGTGCTCCACCGCCACCCGGCGATCGACGACGTCGCGGTCTTCGGCGTGCCCGACGACGACTGGGGGGAGCGCGTCCACGCCGCGGTGCAGCCACGCCCGGGCGCTGCGGTCACGGCCGAGGAGATTGTCCGCTTCGCGCGGCACCACATGGCGGACTACAAGGTCCCGCGCGAGATCTCGTTCCACGAGGAGTTTCCGCGGGACCTCGCGGGCAAGCTCCTCAAGCGCGTGCTACGCGACTCCTACTGGGCGGGGCGTGTCGCGAAGATCTGACCGCGGGCTCGCGGGCGTATGTCAGCCTCTTCGATCGGCAGTCATTATGTCTAGACTGCAGCGGTCGGCTTTGAGGCTGTGTCGAATCTGGCTATACTATGGCCAGAATGCGGTACGAGGTCGTCCTCGCTCCCGAGGCGGCTAGGTCCTACAGGTCACTGCCGGCCTACCGCCGGGCCGAAGTGCGAGACGCCCTCGAACGGCACTTGCGGCACGAGCCCACCCGGGTGAGCAAGAGCCGGATCAAGCGCCTGAGGGGCTTGAGCCAACCGCAGTATCGGCTCCGGGTGGGGGAAGTGAGGGTATTTTATGACGTCACGCGTCAAGCCGTCGAGGTCCTCGCGATCGTCACGAAGGCCGAAGCGGCCGGCTGGCTCGCCGAACACGGGACGCCAGGTGCGCCAGGCGGCGCTGGCTGAGGTCAAGGACGACCTGTCGCGATTCCTGCGCCTGGCTGAATCCGAGGAAATCCTCATCACCCGGCACGGGAAGCCGGCTGGCGTGCTGATCGGCTTCGAGAGCGAGGACGACTGGCTCGACTATCGGTTGGAGCACCATCCTGAGTTCCTGCGGCGAGTAGCGGCGGCCCGAGAAGCGCTGAGGAGCGGTCGTGGTGTTCGACTCGAGGATCTGCCGTCGTAAGGGCAGTCTAAGAGCAGGCTAGAGCGGACCGGCTCGAAGCCGGCCGCTCAGCCTGATCGTTCGACGCGCAATCGGAGGTGCGCTCGACCTTGCCCGCGTAGCATGAAGCCAAAGCATGGCAAGCGAAGGACCTCAGCTGTGCTTGCGTAGTTCGAGGCGCCCGATCTGGCGGCGGTGCACCTCGTCCGGCCCGTCGGCGAAGCGGAGCGTGCGCGAGTGCGCCCACATGGACGCGAGCGGGAACTCCTGGCTCACGCCGCCGCCCCCGTGGAGCTGCATGGCGCGCTCGATCACCCGGAGCGTCGTGTTGGGCACGGCGACTTTGATCTCGGCGATCGCCTGGCGGGCCGCCTTGTTGCCGACCGTGTCCATCATGTGCGCGGCGTGGAGCACGAGCAGGCGCGCCTGATCGATCTCGATCCGCGACTGGGCGATGCGCTCGAGGGTGATGTCGTTCTCGGCCAGCGGCTTGCCGAAGGCGACGCGCTTCATCGCGCGCTTGCACATGAGCTCGAGCGCGCGCTCGGCGACGCCGATCTGGCGCATGCAATGGTGGATGCGGCCGGGGCCGAGGCGCCCCTGCGCGATCTCGAAGCCGCGCCCGTCGCCGAGCAGCATGTTCGACGCAGGCACGCGCGCGTTCTCGAACAAGACCTCGCCGTGGCCGTGCGGCGCGTCGTCGTAGCCGAAGACGGTCAGCATTCGGATCACCTTGATGCCAGGCGTGTCGCGCGGGACGAGGATCATCGACTGCTGCTTGTACTTGTCGGGGTTCTTCGGGTCGGTCTTCCCCATGAAGATGAGGATCCTGCACCGCGGATCGCCGATGCCCGAGGTCCACCACTTGTGGCCGTTGATCACGTAGTGGTCGCCGTCGCGGACGATCGAGGATTCGATGTTCGTCGCGTCCGAGGAGGCGACCTTGGGCTCGGTCATCGCGAAGGCGGAGCGGATCTTGCCCTCGAGCAGGGGCTCGAGCCACTGCTTCTTCTGGTCGGGCGTGCCGTAGCGCTCGAGCACCTCCATGTTGCCGGTGTCGGGCGCCGAGCAGTTGAAGACCTCCGGCGCGATCGGCGAGCGGCCCATGATCTCGCAGAGCGGCGCGTACTCGAGATTGGTCAGCCCGGCGCCACGCTCGCTCTCCGGCAGGAAGAGATTCCAGAGGGCGCGCTCGCGCGCCTTCGCCTTGAGCTCCTCCATGATCGGGGGGACCTGCCAGCGAGTCGGTCCCGAGTCGAGCTGCTCCTGGAAGACCTTCTCGTTCGGGTAGATGTACTTGTTCATGAAATCGCCGAGCTGCTCCGCGTACATCTTGGTCTTCTTCGAAAACTCGAATTCCATGTGGGGCCTCCCGGGGCTGTGGTGCGCCCACGATTGTACTCCGGTCAGGGTCGAGGTGACCTGAGCCTACCGCCGCGCGAAGTTGGCGAGAATCCACCCCGCGATCGAGTGGCGCGAGGGCCCGTCCGGGAGCTCGTCGCACGAGAACCATCGCGCGTCCTCGAGCTCGTCGGGATCGACGGTGATCTCGCCGCCGGCGTAGGCCGCGACGAAGCCCACCATGAGCTGGCTCGGGAACGGCCAGTTCTGGCTGCCGACGTACCGGATGTCCTTCACGTCAACGCCGACCTCTTCCCGCACCTCCCGCGTCACCGCCGCCTCGAGCGACTCGCCGTTGTCCACGAACCCTGCGACGAGCGCGTAGCGCCCCGGCGCCCAGATCGCTTTGCGCGCGAGGAGCACCCGGTCGCCGTCGCGCACGAGGACGATCACCGCGGGATGCAGATGCGGGTAGTGCTCGTAGCGGCACGTGGGGCAGCGCTTGCCCCACTCGCCCGGCATCCGCTCGGTGGGGGTACCGCAGCGGGGGCAGTGGCCGCTCGTGCTCTCCCAGTAGAGGAGCTGCATCGCCATGCCGCCGAGCGACAGGAGATCGTCCGGGAGCCGCGTGCCCTGCATCGGCACGAGCGTCTCGCGGTGCAGGCCCTCCGGCAGCGCAGCATCGCGCGGCAGGCCTGCCACCCAGCACGGCGTGCCGGCGTACGTCCCGAGCCAGAGCGGCTGCTTGGCCACACCGTCGAGGCCCTCGGGGAGCTCGCCCGTCGGAAGGCGGAACCCGCCGCCCGCCGGGACTACGACGAGTCTCTGCTCCTGGACGAGGAGCCAATGGCCGTGCTGGGCCGGCGGCGGACCGCCGTGCTTGGCGGGCACGAACTCGCCGCGCAGGCAGTCGCGGTTGAAGGGCAGGTAGACCGTGGTGGGGGTCACGCGGACGGCGAAACCCATCGCGGCGGCGCGTCAGGAGCCGAGGAGCCCGACGCCGAGCTCGGTGCCGGGCCGCGGCGCCGTGGCGGCGGGCAGCGCGGGGCCGGCCGCGACCGGGAGCTGCTTCAGCTCGGGTATCACCTCGCGTGCGAACAGGCGCATGTTCCGCTCCGCCTCGGCGTAGTCCATGCCGGCGTAGCTGAAGACGCCGACGAACGTGTCGTTGCCGACGCGACCTCGGACGTCGAGGATCTTCTCGTAGCACTGCTCGGGCGTGCCCCAGACCTGGAGGTTCATGAAGTACTCGATCACCTTGTCGGTCCCGTACTGCTGGATCTTCTCGGCCATCTTCCCGTAATACTCGTAGCCCTTGGTCTTCGCGAGGTGGTCGTCCTGGAAGTTGTAGTGGTCGAGGACGGTCTGGTAGTAGCCACCGATGTAGCGGCGGGCCATCTCGTGCGCGCGCGCCGCGTTCTCGTCGCAGAACGTCCAGCCGGCGCACACGGGCGGCGGCGCCTCGGTCCGATTGATCTCGCGGTAGGTCGTGCGGTACGCGTCGAGCTCCTTGGCCACCTCGGGCCAGGGCTTCTGCGGGATGACCAGGATGCCCACGCCGAGCTTCGCCATGATCGGCATCGACTCGGGCGAGACGGCCGCCGCGTAGGTGCGCCCGCGGAAGGTCTTGAACGGCGCCGGGCGAATCGCCGCGCGCGGCTGGCGGACGAACGTGCCCGCGTACTCGCAGTAGCCCGCTTCCAGGCCGCGCAGCAGCGTCTCCGCCGACTCGACGAAGCGCTCGCGGGACTCGTCCATCGAGAGCCTGAAGCCGTCGAACTCGACCCGGCCGGCGCCGCGGCCCAGGCCCAGGATCAACCGCCCGTCCGAGATGTTGTCGAGCATCGAGACTTCTTCGGCGACGCGCATCGGGTCGTGCCACGGGAGCACCACGACCATCGAGCCGAGCCTGGCCTGCCGGGTCCGGCCCGCCATGTAGGTGAGGAACTGCAGGACGTCGGGGCACATCGTGTAGTCGGTGAAGTGGTGCTCGACGCCCCAGATGGATTCGAAGCCGAGCGGCTCGGCCTGATCCGCCAGGCGGAGCTCGTTGCGGTAGACGTCGTAATCGGAGCGCGTCTTCTTCGGATTCTGAAAGACGGTGGCCAGTCCGACGTGCATGGGGACCCCCTCGCAGCGCGCGCATCGGCCGCGCTGCCGCCATTGTATGCTATTCAGGAACCATGGCGACGCCCGGTGAGCTCGGACCCTTCGCAGACCGGCGGCTGCGCTTCGCGGCGGCGATCGGCGACGCCCTCGCGATCGTCCCCGGGGCGCACGAGGCCCGGCGGAACGGCGACGTCCATTACGAGTTCCGCCAGAGCTCCGACTTCTTCTTCCTGACCGGCTTCGACGAGCCGGACGCCGTCGCCGTCATCAACCCGGCGCACGCCAAGGAGCGGTACGTCCTCTTCGTCCGGCCCCGCGACCGGGAGACGGAGATCTGGACCGGCCACCGCGCCGGCGTCGAGGGCGCCGTCGCCACCTACGGCGCCGACGCCGCGTATCCGATCGACCAGCTCGACGAGAAGCTCCGCGAGTACCTGGTCGACCGGCCAGTGGTCTACTACCGCCTCGGTCAGGGCGCGTTCGACGGGCGCGTCACGCGCCTGATCGTCGAGCTGCGTGGGGCCCGCGCTCGCGGCTATCCGGCGCCGGTCCGCCTCGAGGACCCCGGGCCCATCCTGCACGAGATGCGCCTCCGGCGCTCGCCCGCCGAGCTCACGCGCCAGCGGCGCGCGTGCGAGATCAGCCGCGACGCCCACGCCGAGGCGATGCGCTATGCGCGGTCGGGACTCTACGAGTACCAGGTGCAGGCGGCGCTCGAGTTCGTCTTCCGGAGCCACGGCTCGCCGCGCAACGCGTACCCCTCGATCGTCGCCTCCGGCCCCAACGCGTGCATCCTCCACTACGGGGAGAACACCCGGCGGATGCAGGACGGCGAGCTGCTCCTGATCGACGCGGGGTGCGAGTGGGGTTATCACGCGGCGGACATCACGCGCACCTTCCCGGTCAACGGGCGCTTCAGCGTCGCCCAGCGCACGGTCTACGAGGTCGTGCTGCGCGCCCAGCTCGCGGGCCTCGAGGCCGCGCGGCCCGGCAACCGCTACGAGGCGGTCCACGAGGCGGCGCGCCGCGTCCTGACCGAAGGGCTCGTGGCGCTCGGCGTCCTGCCGCGCGGGGTGGAGGACTCGCTCGCGATGCACCACTATCGCGAGTTCTACATGCACGGCACCGGCCACTGGCTCGGGATGGACGTCCACGACGTGGGCGACTACCGGATCGGCCGGGCGTCGCGCGTGCTCGAGCCCGGCATGGTGTTCACGGTCGAGCCTGGCCTCTACTTCGACCCCGAGCGGCAGACGGCGACTTTCTATCTCCGCGAGCACAGCGAGGACGAGATGTGGGAGCGTCGCTTCCGCCTCGGCATGGCGGCGGCGAAGAAGCTCGAGGAGGAAGAGAAGGCGAAGGCGCCGAAGGTCGTCCACCCGATCCCGAAGGAGCTCTTGGGAATTGGCGTGCGCATCGAGGACGACGTGCTGATCACCGCCGACGGCTGTGAGGTGCTCACCGCGGGCACCCCGAAGACCGTGGACGAGATCGAGCGCGTCTGCGCCGAGCCGCCGCGCCTGCCGCGGTAACCCCGCTCCTCCCGGCCCTCCGACCGGTGCTAGTATGGCGCGCACTCGCATGCGCCCCTTCTTCCTGTGCGGCTTGACGCCCTTCCTGTTCCTCGTCGTCGCCGCCTCCGCCCAGGAGCGGGACGCGCCGCCACGTCTCCCCGAGATCCGTGTCACTCCGCCGCTCGTGCCGGGAGCGCTGCCGCCCTCGTCGACGCCGAGCCGCGTGGACACGCTCACCGGGCCGGAGATCCGGCGTGATGCGCCCGCGGTGCTGCCGGAGGCGCTCGAGCGCTTTCCGGGCGTCACGCTGCAGAGTGAGCAGGGAAACCGGCTTCAGCCGAACCTCTCGCTCAGGGGATTCACGATCTCGCCGGTCACCGGCCTGCCGCCGGGGCTGAGCGTCTTCCTCGACGGCGTCCGCCTCAACGAGCCGACCGTGGAGGAGGTGAACTTCGATCTGATCCCCCTCGAGGACGTCGAGCGAATCGACGTCATCCGCGGCCCTTCGGTCCTCTTCGGGCGGAACACGCTGGGCGGGGCGATCAACATGGTCACACGCCGGGGCAAGGAGGTCCGCGAGATCGTCCCCGAGGTCGCCGCCGGGAGCTTCGGCCGCCGCGACTACCGTCTCCGCCTCGGCGGCTCGGCGCGACCGCTGGACTACGCCCTCTCGCTCACCGAGTCGCTCGAGGACGGCTTCAGGGACTTCACCAGCGCCCGAGTGTCACGCGTGTTCACGAAGCTTGGTGTGGCGGTGGACGGGACCGACGCCACCCTCTCCTATCAGTACAGCCAGGACAGGATCAAGCAGGCGGGCTCGCTGCCGGAGCGCGAGGCGCGCCACCATCCGCGACGGAACTTCACCGCCGGCGACTCCTTCGAGCCCGAGCTCCATCAGGCGATCCTCAACGGCGAGCAGCAGATCGGCGAGCGTCTGACGCTGACGGCCAACGCGTTCGTCCGGGCGCTCGACGCCGAGCAGTTCAACGTGAACCTGCTCGCGCCCAACAGCCGCCTCCTCAACCGGACGCTATCCTCGGGGGGCGCCGCGCAGGTAGCCCACGACGGCGTGCTCGCGGGCCGTCGCAACGCCCTGGTCGCGGGCGTCGAGTACACGCGCCACGACGTGCGGAGCCGGACCTTCGAGGAGTCGTCCGACTCGCGCGAGCTCCAGGCGGACCTGACCGACCTGCAGGACGCCGTCGGCGTCTGGCTCCAGGACTCGCTCACCCTCGTCCGCGACCTGTTCGTTCCGGGCTCCACCGTGGTCCTCACCGTGGCGGGACGCTGGGACTACCTGCGTCACGATATCGACGACCGGCTCGGCGGGCCGAGCGGCGGCGTGCACGAGTTCAACCGGTTCAATCCGCGCGCCGGGGTCAACCTGAACCTGAGTGAGCGCCTGCGTCTCTACGCGAGCTACGGAGAGGGGTTCCGGGCGCCGGCGTTCCTCGAGCTGACGTGCGCCGGACCGGGCGCGGTGTGCCCGGGGCTCCAGGTGGGCGTCGCGCCCGACCCGCCGCTCCGCGCGGTCACGGCGCGGAGCTACGAGGTGGGCGCGCAGGCGCGGCCGCTCGCGTGGCTCGACGTGGCGCTCTCCGGGTTCAGGACCGACGTGGGCGACGACATCTTCTCGGTCGCGCCCACGGGGACGACGGGCGTGTTCTTCCAGAACATCGGGAGCACGCGCCGCGAGGGCGTCGAGCTCGGCCTACGCGGACACTTCAAGCCGGTCGAAGCCTTCCTCAACTACACGTTCACGCGCGCCACGTTCCAGGACCAGGTCGAGCTGTTCACGCCGGTGCCGCCAGGCTCGGAGACCGTCCGGCCCGGCGACTCGCTCGCGCTCGTCCCGCGCCACCGGCTCAACGGCGGGCTCGTGTATCGCCCGTGGCCGTGGCTCGCGCTCTCGGCCGACGCGCGCTACGTCGGCGCGCAGTTTCTGCGGGGCGATGAGGTGAACCGACAGCCGACACTCTCGCCCTACTGGGTGGCGAACGCCGGCGCGACGGTGACAATGCGCGGTGTCGAGGCGTTCGTGCGCGTGAACAACGTGCTCGACGAGCGGTACCAGACCTTCGGGACCTTCGCGGCCAACGGCCGCGAGCCCGGCAGCCCGGTCCAGCGCTTCCTCACGCCGGCCCCGCCGCTCAGCGTGCTCGCCGGCGTGCAGTACGCGTTCTAGTCGGAGTGGCGGCCGCCACGCGCTCGGCAAAGTTGCGGCGCCACAGATCGACGTACTCGCGCGCGTTCCTCAGGATGTCCTCGAGCTCCTCGGGCGTCATCTGCCGCACCGGCTTCGCCGGCACGCCCATCACGAGCCACCCTGCCCGCACGACCTTCCCCGGCGGCACGAGCGCTCCCGCGCCGACCTGGGCGCCTTCCTCGACGACGGCGCCGTTCAGCACGACGGCGCCGATGCCGATGCGGCAGTTGTTCATGACGGTGCACGCGTGGACGACGGCGCGGTGGCCGATCGTCACGTTGTCGCCGACGATGCACGGGTACTGGGGCGTGACGTGGAGGACCGAGCTGTCCTGGACGTTCGAGTTCTTCCCGAGCCTCACGTAGTTGTCCTGGTCGCCGCGCAGCACCGTGAAGGGCCAGACGCTGGCGCCCGCGTCGATGGTCACGTCGCCGATGACGGCCGCCTGGGGATCGACGTACGCGTCGGGATGGACGCGCGGCTTGTGTCCCGGAATCTCCCGGATCACCGGGCGCCCTGGAGGAAGGCGCGGACTTCGTCCACGACGAGGTCGGGCGCCTCGCGCATCATGAAGTGGCCGACGCCGGCGATGCGCTTGAGCGTGAGCTTGGAGAAATACTCGGGGAGCCGGTCGGCCCAGGCGACCGGCAGGATCGCGTCGGCCTCGCCCCAGAGCACCAGCGTCGGGGCCTCCACGCGGAGCGTCTCGGCCGGCGCATCGCCCTGGGTCGTCCGCACGCGCTCGAAGGCCTTGTAGTACGCGAAGCCGCCGCGCAGCGCGCCTGGCTGCGAGTACGCGTCCACCCAGTGGGCGAGCTCCGCCTCGGTCACCCAGTCTTTCTTCCCTGACCAGTGGGTGAGGAAGTGGCGCAGGTAGATCCGCGTCGCCTCGCGGCTGGCACCGACGAGCTCGTGCGCCCACGGGAGCGTGTGGAAGATCTGGTACCAGATCTCCCGCGCGTGAGCGGGCTCGCGCCAGCGGCGCCCGATGCCGGGGTACGGGGGATCGAACAGGACGAGGCGCGTGACGAGCCCGGGGAAGAGACGGGCCAGCGGCTGGGCGACGGTCGCGCCGATGTCGTGCGCGACGAGCGCGATCCGCGCGAGCCCGAGCGCCCGCGCGAAGCCGGCGATCTCGCGCGCGACGACGTCGCGCACATAGCCCTCCTCGGGCCGGACGTCGGGCTTGTCGGAGTAGGCGAAGCCGCGCAGGTCGGGCACGATCACGTCGTGGTGCGCGGCGAGCGGCGGGATCACCGGCGCCCACTCGTACCAGAAGCCCGGCCAGCCGTGCAGCAGCAGCACGGGTGAGCCCGCGCCCTGGCGGACGTAGTGCAGACGCACACCGTCGACGCTGACGAACTCGTGCTTCCACGGCCCCGCGGGTCCCGTCGATGTCATGTGCCGTCCTCCGCGAGTCGGATTATACTGGCGCGCGCGGGAGGACGGTCCGGATGATCTCGACCACCGCGGAGGTCCGCGAGCAGCACCGCTTCGACCCGGCCACGCTCGAGCGCTACATGCGCGAGCACGTCGCGGGCTTCACGGGCTCGTTGACGGTGAGGCAGTTCAGGGGCGGCCAGTCGAACCCGACCTACTACCTCACGGCGGGCGGCAAGGAGTACGTGCTCAGGCGGAAACCGCCGGGCAAGCTCCTCCCCTCCGCGCACGCGGTGGACCGTGAGTACCGGGTCATCACCGCGCTCGGCAAGACCGGCTTCCCGGTGCCGCGGACGCACGCGCTCTGCGAGGACGACGCGGTCGTCGGCACCGCGTTCTACATCATGGACTGCGTCCACGGACGCGTCCTCACCGACCCGGCGATCCCCGGCCTGACCCCGCGCGAGCGCGCGGCGATCTACGACTCGCTCAACGAAGTCCAGGCGCGCCTTCACACGGTGGACTGGCAGGCGCTCGGCCTCGCCAACTTCGGGAAGCCCGGGAACTACTTCGCGCGCCAGATCCACCGGTGGACCCAGCAGTACCGGGCCTCCGAGACGGAGAAGATCGAGGCGATGGAGCGATTGATCGCGTGGATGCCCGAGCACGTCCCGCCCGGGGACGAGACGACGCTGGTGCACGGCGACTTCCGCCTTGGCAATACGATCATCCACCCGACCGCGCCGCGCGTCGTCGCGGTGCTCGACTGGGAGCTCTCCACACTCGGCCATCCGCTCGCCGATCTCGCCTACAACTGCCTGCCCTACCGCTTCACGCGCGAGTGGGAAGGGCTCGCCGACAAGAGCCTGGCGGAGCTCGGGATCCCGACCGAGGGGGAGTACGTTGCGGCCTACTGCCGCCGGACGGGGCGGGCCGGGATTCCCGACTGGAACTTCTGCCTCGCGTTCGCGATGTTCCGGCTGGCCGCGATCGCGCAGGGAATCATGGGACGGGTGATCGCCGGCACCGCCAACGATCCGAACGCGCGCGAGCGGGGTGCGCGCGCCCGCCCGCTCGCCGAATCCGCCTGGGCGCTCGTTGCCGCGCGCGCCGCCTGAGCGAGCCGAGGCGTGATGGGCTGGAGTCGATGATGACGAACGCAGACGCGATCGCGATCGAGCGAGCGGCGGGGGTCGACGAGGAGCTCGTGTCGGCCTTCCGGCGCCTGGTGCCTCAGCTTTCCTCCTCGGCCCCGGCGCCGACGGCCGATCAGCTGCGAGAAATGATCGAATCCCCCTGCACCACCGTTCTGCTCGCCCGAGCCCGCGCCGGCGGCGACATCGTCGGCAGCCTCACGCTGGCCGTGTTCCGGATTCCGACCGGCGTGCGCGCGTGGATCGAGGACGTGGTCGTGGACTCGAGCGCCCGGGGAAGGGGCGTCGGCGAAGCGCTCAGCCGAGAGGCTCTCCGGCTGGCGGTCGAGAAGGGCGCCCGCACCGTCGAGCTGACCTCCCGACCGTCCAGAGCGGCCGCGAATCGGCTCTATCGGCGGCTCGGGTTCGTGGAGCGGGAGACCAGGGTCTATCGCTACACATTGAGTCCGGCCGCTCGGCCGTAAGTTGTCAGGGGTTCGCGGATCCTAGTCTCGTGAGTCTAAAAGAGATGGAACAACATGTAGGCGTCGTGCGTTCTCGCTCGATGAAGACGCCCGAACCTCCTCCGCGATGAGACTTCATGCGGGTGATGGGGCGACGACGGAAAACGCGAACGTTCGCGGGGCTGGGGTCTCGCCACGCTTGACGGCCAGCACGATCGAGAACCCGGAACCCGGTACCAGAGGCTCGAAGACCGCTGGCGCATGCCAGAGACTCGCTCGTCCTGGAGGCGCACCGAAGCGTACTCCACCCGCGGGGAATATGAACTCGTTGAGGGTTGCGCCGACGGGGACGCGCGTCGGGAGCATCGGGGCGGTGACCTGATTCAGCTGCACGCCGCGGTGGATGGTCCGATGCGCCCGGCCGGCCGGGTCGACGAAGACACTGTGCTCCCAGTCGATATCCACGTCACCACCCGACGTGTTCGTGAGGATGACCGACAAGGCGTGGAGCCCGACGAGCCACTCCTCCGGAGCGAGCCCGACGCCCTCGAGGCTCGTCTTGGTGTAGGCAAATCGCCAGTTGCCCACATCGTCGGTCACGACGATGGCTCCCGATGCGCTATCCGTCATCGTCTCCATACCGTCCTGCCATCGGGCCTCTCGCCTGAGCTCAAGGACGCCTTGCCCCTGGGGAGAGGTGAGGACGAGCCTGTGGAGGATTCGAGGCGGGCTGAGGCTTGGAGCGGGCTGCAGGGCTGTCTGCGGCTGCGCCACGCAGCCAGACAGCAACACGATTGCACCCGCGAGCAGCAGGGTCGGAGACATCGAGGCTCTTCTCAGCCGGGATTTCCGAGATAGACCTATGCGTCGTTCCTCTCGCGGTGCAGGACGGACCACGTCACGGTGCCCATCGTCGACGGATCAGACTCACGAGACTAGTTGCAGGCCTCGAAGAGCCCCGCGGCGCCCTGGCCGCCGCCAATGCACATGGTCACGACGCCGTAGCGCGCCTTCGAGTGCAGCATCTCGTTGGCGATCGTGCCCACCATGCGCGAGCCGGTCATGCCGAACGGGTGGCCGATCGAGATCGAGCCGCCGTTCCGGTTGAGCTTCTCCGGGTCGAGGCCGAGCCGGTCGCGACAGTAGACGACCTGCGAGGCGAAGGCCTCGTTCAGCTCCCAGACGTCGATGTCGCCGATCTTGAGGCCCGAGCGCCCGAGGAGCTTCGGCACCGCGAAGACCGGGCCGATCCCCATCTCGTCGGGCGCGCAGCCGGCGATCGCGAAGCCGCGGAAGACGAGCTTGGGCCGGATGCCGAGCTGCTTCGCGCGCTCCATGGACATGACGAGCGTGGCGCTCGCGCCGTCGGAGAGCTGGGAGGAGTTGCCCGCGGTCACCGTGCCCTGACCGCTCTCCTTGTCGAAGTGCGGCGGGAGCGCCAGGAGACCCTCCAGCGTCGTGTCGGCGCGGTTACACTCGTCCTTGTCGCAGTACCACTCTTCCTTGCCGACGATCTCGCCCGTCTTCTTGTCGAGGATGCCGCGCGTGACGTGCATCGGTGCAAGCTCCTCCTTGAAGAAGCCCTCCCGCTGGGCGCGGGCCGTCCGCTGCTGGCTGAGCAGAGCGTAGCGGTCCTGGGCCTCGCGGCCGATCTTGTAGCGCTTGGCGACGACCTCGGCCGTGTCGCCCATCACCATGTAGATCCCCGGATAGTGCTCCTTCACCCACGGGTTCGGCGCGCTGTCCCGCTGGGCCATCGTGATCGACTCGACGCCGCCGCCGATCACGACGTCGGCGCCGTTGTTGATGATGTAGTTGGCCGCGATCGCGATCGCCTGGAGGCCCGAGGAGCAGAAGCGGTTCACCGTGAGACCACCGACGCTCACCGGGAGCCCGGCGCGGACCGCCGCGACGCGCGCGATGTTGTGGCCCTGCGGGCCGTGGGGCTGGCCGCAGCCGAGGATCACGTCCTCGACCTCCGTCGGGTCGAGCTGTGGGACCTTGCCGAGGACGTCCTTGATGCAGTGGGCGGCGAAGTCGTCAGGCCGCGTGAGGTTGAACGAGCCGCGGAACGACTTGGCGAGCGGCGTGCGGGAGCTCGCGACGATGACGGCTTCACGCATGACGGTCTCCTTTGAGCACGGCTAGATCGCCGCGACGCACATGATCTCGACCAGGTACTTGGACGACGCCAGTCGCGCCTCGACCGTGGCGCGCGCCGGCGTATTGCTCTTGTCCACCCAGGCATCCCAGGCGGCGTTCATGTCGTTGTAGGTCGCCATGTTGGCGAGGTAGACCGTGGCGGAGAGGAGCTTCGACTTGTGGCTGCCGGCCGCCGCCAGGGTCTCGTCGATCTTCTTCAAGATCTGCTCCGTCTGGCCCTTCGTGTCCGCGGACGGGTCGCCCGCCACCATGCCCGCGAGGTAGACGGTGTTGTCGTGGACGGCGGCCTGCGAGAGTCGGGGTCCGACGCCGTGACGCTTGATGCTCATCGCTGTCCTCTCTGTGCGCGAGGGATGAGAACGTGCCGACAGTGGGAGATTCTACCCCAGTTGCGTGCGCACGGGATGCTGAGTAGAGTTGTCACGATGACCCTCTCCCGAAGCGAGCGCGAGCAGCTCATCGCGCAGTACGCCGCCGGCCCCGCGCGCCTCAAGACGGCGCTCGCCAAGGTCCCGAAAGACGCGATGATGTGGCGCCCGGCGCCTCGAGAGTGGTCGGCGCACGAGATCGTCTGCCACTGCGCCGACTCCGAGACGAACGCCTATGCGCGCATTCGCTATCTGCTCGCTGAGAAGGATCCGGTCCTCCAGGGGTACGACCAGGATCAGTGGGCGCGGAGCTTCGACTACCACAGCCACCCGCTCGAGCCGGCGCTCGCCGTGGTCGAGGCGGTGCGCGCCAACACGCTGGCGCTCATCGGGCGCCTCCCCGAGACGGCGTGGACGCGCGAGGGCCGCCACACGGAGTCGGGACGCTACACGGCCGAGGACTGGCTGAAGATCTACGCCGACCATCTGGAAGGCCACGCCCGCCAGATCGAGAAGAACGTCGAGTTGTGGCAGGCGGCGCGGCGCCGCTGATTGAGCGGCAACACTCAGCCCCGCAGCACCAACGCTATGTCGTGAGGTCCACGAGAACCTTCATGACCGGCCCGCCGCCGAGCGCCTGCTCCATGCCCTGCTGGAGCGCCTCGAGCGGGATCTTCCGACTCACGAGCGGGGCGAGGGGGACGACGCCCCCGGCCGCGAGGCGGATCGCCTCCTCCCAGTCCTCGCGCGCGTAGAGGCGAGCGCCGTGCATGACGAGCTCACGCGCGAACATCTGATAGAGGTGCACGGGCACCGGCTCTGCGTGGATCGCCACGATCGACAGAGTGCCCCATACGCGGACGACGTCGGTCATGGCCCGCACGGCGGCGGGATGGCCGGTGACCTCGAAGGCGACGTCGACGCCGGTCCCACCCGTCCACTCGTTGGCGAACTTTACGGGGTCGCGGTCGGGGCCGACGGTCTCGAGCCCGAGCCCCTTCAGCATCTCCAGGCGATGGCGGTTCACCTCGACGACGACGACACGCGCGCCGCGATGGCGGCTGACCAGCGCGATGAGCGTCCCGATCGGCCCACCCCCGAAGACAAGCACGGTGTCGTCACGCTTCACCGCCGCGCGGCGCACGTCGTGGGTGGCGACGGCGAGCGGCTCGATGAGCGTGGCCTGATCGTCGTCGAGCAAGTCGGGCACCTTGAGCAGCCGCGCCGCGTCCACGGCCCAGGTCTCCTGCATGCCGCCCGGCAGATCCACGCCGAACACCTTGAGGCTGTAGCAGAGGTACGACGCTCCCATCCGGCAGGCCCGGCACTGCTGACAGAACGAGAGAGGCTCGACGACGACGCGGTCGCCGGGGTTGAAGCCGCTCCCCGCGGGCGCCTCGGTCACCTCGCCGAAGATCTCGTGGCCGATGATGCCGCCCTTCGGCACACGGTGGTCGAGGTGGCCCTGGAAGATGTGCAGGTCGGTCCCGCAGATGCCGACGCGCTTGACCCGCAGCAAGGCCTGGCCGGGCGCCGGCGTGGGCGTCGCCACCGTCCCGGTCGTGAACGTTCTGGCGCCCTGATAGAATGCGGCGCGCATCCGGGGAGATTCTACCGCGCGCGGGCGTAGCCGGTGCGGGTCATGCAGCTCCTAAACGCCCGCTGCAGGCGCGCTTCATTGACGGCCAGACGCAGCACATCGAGCAGGCCGCCCACCACCAGATCGGGCGCGTAACCGATCTCGTACGTCTGGCGGGCGCACTTCATCTCGTCCGCAGTGACCTGCTGGACCATCGCGCCCGACTTCTTCCAGGACGAGCCGCTCAGATCCAAGGCGCAGCCCAAGAGCAGAACGGTCGCCGCCACGAGCACGAGTCTCATCGCGTCTCCTCTCCAAGGTTCGGCTCCGACGCTCAGCGGCATGATCTTATCGAACGGAGAGAAATGAGGTGGCACAAAATGAAGCGGCGGAGGGAACCCCTCCGCCGCACCTGGTCGCGACGCTCCCCGTCTACTGCTACGGCACGCTGACGCTGGTGCCGTCGCCGAAGGCTGAGATTTGGTAGGTGCCGGCCGCGGAGTTCTGCGCGTAGGCGTAGGCGGCCGGCCAGCCAGCTGCCGTACCCGGAGGCGTCGGTATCGAGGGCATGAACGGCCCGGCCGTCTGGCTCAGGCTGTTGGTTGCGACGACAGTCAGGTCGGGCAGCGCGCTCGGGACGAAGCCCATGTGAGTCTGGTAGAGCGCGGCCGCCGACGCGAGCGTGCGGGTATCGGCCTGGGCCTTGGCGATGCGGGCCCGCGCCTGGATGTCGGAGTAGAGAGGGATGGCGATGGCCGTCAGGATGCCAATGACCGCGACGACGATCATCAGCTCGACGAGGGTGAAGCCCCGCTGGCTCCGTGTTCGGAGTCGCCTCCTATGCCATTGCTCGATCATTCAGCCCTCCTTGAGGACGGGAGCCGTACGCGACGTTCGACGACCAGAGCAAGCAGAGGCATCTTGCGTGCCAGAGGCCCGATCTTGGGGATCTCCTTATGATTAATGACTTAGGCTGCGTCCGTCCCCGGGGACTTCCGGTGGTGACTCTATGGCGCAGTCGGAGTGACGAGAAACGTCATCCCAGTCTAGTGGCTCAAGGAACGTCGAACCTGTCGTGGGACTTACACCCCGAGGAGCTTGAGCCGTAGCTCCTGGTCGGCGTGGAGCGCGCGCGCGTCGCCCTCCCAGACGATCGAGCCGTTACTGATCACGTACGCCCGGTCCGAGAGCGCGAGCGCCAGATCCGCGTTCTGCTCGACCAGCAGCATCGTCGTCGTGCCCCGGAGCTCCCGCAGCACGTTCCACACCACCTCCACGATTGCCGGCGCCAGGCCCTCGAACGGCTCGTCGAGCAGCAGGAGGTCCACGTTGCCCATCAGCGCGCGGGCGATCGCCAGCAGTTGCAGCTCGCCGCCCGAGAGCGTCGCGCCACGGGCGTCCTTGCGCGCGTGGAGTTTGGGGAACGTCGTGAAGACGCGCTCGAGGGTCCAGCCCCCCTCGCCGTGGCGCGCGATCGTGAGGTTCTCGAGGACGGTGAGGTTCGGGAAGATCCGCCGCCCCTGCGGGACGAGGCCGATGCCGAGCCGCGCGATCTCCTCGGGCGGACGCCCCGCCAGGTCGGTCGCTCCGTAGACGATTCGCCCCTGGGTCGGCGGGACGACGCCGGTGATCGTCGCGAGCGTGGTCGTCTTGCCCGCGCCGTTCCTGCCGAGGAGCGAGACGGACTCGCCGGTGAAGACGTCGAGCGAGACGCCGTGCAGCACGTGGCTCTTGCCGTAGAAGGTGTTCACCGACGTGACGCGCAGGAGCGGCTCTGCCGTGCGGCGTACGGCCGCCGCGGCCGGGCCCGGAGCGAGCGAGACGTGGCCGAGGTAGGCCGTCTGCACCTCGCGGTTCTGCTGGATCTCCGCCGGCGCGCCCTCGGCGATCACGCGGCCCTGGTGCAGGACCGTGATGCGGTCGGAGAGGGCGAGGACCTGGTCGATGTCGTGCTCGATCAGCACGATCGTGACGGACCGGCGCAGCGTGCGGATCAGGTCCGCCACGCGCAGCCGCTCGTGGGCCGCGAGGCCGGCGAGCGGCTCGTCGAGCAGCAACAGCTCGGGCCGGGTCGCCAGCGCGATGGCGATCTCGAGCAGCCGCTGGTCGCCGTGCGAGAGGTTGTCGGCGATCTCGAAGGCCCGGTCGCCGAGGCCCACGGCGTCCACGAGCCGCAGCGCCTCGGCGTTCAGGTCCGTGAAGCTCCCGGAGTCGGCGAGCATCGCGAAGCGGCAGCGGCGCTTGGCCTGGGCGGCGATGCGCACGTTCTCGAAGACGGTGAGCGCGTGGAAAATGCTGATGATCTGGAACGAGCGCGAGACGCCCGACGCCACGATCTGGTGCGGGAGGAGCGCGGTGATCGTCGTCGCTCGGAACCGCGCCTGGCCCCGGTCGGCGGGCAGGAGGCCGGTGAGGACGTTGAAGAGCGTCGTCTTGCCGGCCCCGTTCGGCCCGATGATCGAGCGGAGCTCGCCGCGCGGGACCCGGAGCGACACGCCGTCGACCGCGGCGAGCGCGCCGAAGTGCTTGGCGAGATCGCGGGCCTCGAGCAGCACCTCCCCGGCCGGGCCCGTGGGGCCCGCCGCCGGGACGAGCGCCGGCGCGGCGGCTCGCGCGGCTCGCGTCGTGGCGCGTGCGCGGCCGCCGTCTTGACGGGGAAGGCCGCGCAGGCGCTGGAACACGCCCACGATCCCGTTGGGCGAG
>Ga0209470_1000483_pt1 | contig 31684 bp, 23 predicted proteins | sample GraSoiAngelo_125_FD_185882 | JGI IMG/M metagenome (GOLD analysis project Ga0209470, IMG submission 185882) | Grasslands soil microbial communities from the Angelo Coastal Reserve, California, USA - 14_0927_05_40cm (SPAdes) (version 2) | ecosystem: Environmental > Terrestrial > Soil > Grasslands ... | reverse complement strand
AGGCCGTTACTTGGACCGTGAACGACGTTGCGGGAGGCAACTTCACTGTCGGCTCGATATCCTCCACTGGTCTTTACACCGCCCCGCCAGCAGTCCCGGATCCTGCAACAGTCAGTGTCAAAGTGAGTAGTAGTTCAGACCCCACTAAGTTTGCGGTGGCCACGGTGACGATAACGTCAACGCCCACTGCGACTACAGGAGGTGTTACCGGAGTCGGGGCAGTCGGAGCGACAGTGGTCGGTTCCCATGAAGCGGTCATGACCGTTACCATCAATTGCACGGGTCAATATATGGTCGACGTCCGCAATCCGCAGCCAGGCGGAGGCGTGTCCAAGACATTAGCGTTCAATGTTGTTCCCTTCACACCATCGTCGTCTCCTACGATCGACGATCCGGCGTTTAACAACGCACCCAACCTTGGGTTGTTCCCGCCGGTGGCACCCGCTCGTTCTCCAGCCTTCACTCTCACAATAACAGGATCGAACTTTCAACCTGGCGCCGTCGTCAGTTTCGGCAGCGCGGTACTTTTTCCGGCGTTGGTCACGTCCACAACGATAACCGTCACTGTCCCTGCGTATTTGGTCACTCAGCCCGGTCTCGTACCTGTCGTCGTGACAAATCCGACGGGAGGATCTTCGAATCGCGTTCTGTTCGGCGTGAACTGAGGCATGTCAGTTCTGCTGGACCGGGATGGCAAGAACGACATAATGGTAGTATGGCGAATCCGAAGCGCGCCTATTCGGAGAATGTCTCCGGAACGTTCTTTGTCGACGACACTTGCATCGACTGCGATCTGTGCCGGCAAATTGCCCCGGCGGTGTTTACGGAAGACGACGATCACTCCATCGTTTATCGCCAACCAGAGACTCCCATCGAGGCGCACCGAGCGGCTATGGCTCTGGTCGCTTGTCCCACAGGATCGATTGGAACACGCAGCAAAATCGACATTAAGACGGCCGCCGCGGCATATCCGGAATTGATCGAGGAGAACGTCTACTTTTGCGGCTTCGCATCCCCCAATTCCTACGGCGCAGCGTCTTATATCATTTTGCGTCCGGAGGGAAACGTCCTGATTGACTCGCCCCGGTTCGCCCGAACGCTCGTAGGGCGGCTGGAGGAATTGGGTGGTGTTTCCCTCATGGTCTTCTCGCATCGTGACGATGTTGCTGACCACGAGAAATTCCACGAACACTTCGAGTGCCGGCGCATCGTCCACCGTGCGGATTCGCGAGGAATTAACGCGGAAGAACTGATCGATGGGCAAGACCTCCTTGCTTTGGATAAAGATCTGCTTGTCGTGCCTGTGCCTGGGCATACTCGTGGCCATATCGTGCTGCTGTACCGTGATAAATATTTGTTTACGGGTGATCACCTGGCCTGGTCCGACTCGCGCCGTGGATTAATCGCTTTCCGCGATGTGGCATGGTACTCTTGGCCGGAGCAAACAAAATCGATGAAACGTCTGCTGGATCTGAGGTTCCAGTGGGTGCTGCCCGGCCATGGCCGCCGCGGGCACCAATCGGAAGAACTGATGCATCAAAAGCTCAAAGAATGCATCGAATGGATGAAGAACAGAACCTGAACTCTATGAAGTTAAATCAGCGCATTCTCTTCATGGCCGTACTTTCACTGTTGCTGGTAATTCCCGCAGGGATGGCTCAGTCGGTCAAGTTTACGGAGCATAAGCTTAAGAATGGACTGCGGGTTATCTTGTCCGAAGACCATTCCGCCCCCACATATTCGATTTCGGTCGTTTACAACGCCGGTTCGAGAGACGAACGTCCCGGAAGAACGGGCTTTGCCCATCTTTTTGAGCACATGATGTTTCAGGGCTCGGAAAATGTGGGCAAAGGCGAACACTTTGTGCTCATCGAGAACAACGGCGGCGGCATGAACGGATCGACCAATAGTGATCGCACGGAATACCACGAAACGCTGCCGGCAAATCAGATTGATCTTGGGTTGTTTCTCGAATCCGATCGCATGCGGTCGCTCGTGATCAACCAGGCAAATCTCGATAATCAGCGAGAGACCGTCAAGGAAGAACGGCGCCAGCGGTACGACAACCAGCCCTATGGACTGACATTCGATACGTTGTTCGAGACCGCTTACGATAGCTTTGGTTATAAACACTCCACGATCGGCTCCATGGAGGATCTGAACGACGCGTCCGTTAAGGACGTCGCCGACTTTTTCAAGACATACTATGCACCCAATAATGCGGTCTTGACGCTGGTCGGAGACTTCAAAACAAGCGACGTTCTGTCCAAGATCGAAAAATATTTTGGCAATATTCCCTTGCAGGCGCCACCACCGGCACCGGATATGACTGAGCCGAAGCAAACGGGCGAGCGTCGAAAGACGGTGGAAGATCCTTTGGCGCAGATTCCGCGGCTCGATATCGGCTGGAAGATTCCACCAGGAAACACGCCTGACTGGTATGCTTTGTACGTTCTCGGCGAGATCCTGTCGACAGGTCAATCTTCCAGGTTCTATCAAAATCTCGTTCGCGAAAAGCAAGTCGCCGTACAGGAAGGAGCGGGACCATTCGAGCGAAGAGGACCATCGCTGTTCATTGTGGATCTTCTGCTCGTTCCTGGCAAAGATCCGAAGGAGGTTGAAAAGCTGGTCTATGACGAGTTGGAGCGCGTGAAGAACCAGCCGGTGACGGACTCAGAACTCCAAAAAATCCGCATGGAAGTAAAGCGCGGAAAAGTAGAGCAACTCGAAGGCACGTTATACCGTGCACAGGCTCTCGGAGAGAATGCGATCTTTTACAACGATCCGAATGTAATCAATACCGGCAATGACAAATTGATGAGCGTGACGAAGGAGCAGATCCAAAAGGTTGCACGGACGTATTTGATCGATAGTAATCGGACAGTCCTCACAACGGTCCCGAAACCACGAGCGGGAGGCGCTCAATGAAACGCTCGAAGCGAATTGCAATTTTTCTTGTAAGTGTTCTGGTTTGGATTGGCGCAAGCTACGCGCAGGAGGAACATGGAACCGACACGAGCAAAGTCGAGCGGAAGGGCCGCGCTCCCGTTTCAAAGGACCTCCTTAAGGTTACGCTGCCCAAACCTAGTGAAGCGACGCTGTCGAATGGTTTAACCGTTCTCGTCATGGAGAATCACCGGCTGCCGCTTATCTCGCTGCAGTTTAACCTGAGTGGCGCCGGGGCGGTATTCGAACCGGCGAACCTTCCCGGTTTGGCTGGCATTACCGCACAGATGCTTAGGGAAGGGACGAAAACAAGAAGCAGCTTGCAAATTGCCGAGCAGATGGACCAGCTTGGAGCATCGATTTCGGCGTCGGCGCCCTTTGGCGATCCCGCTACTGTGATCAATGCTTCGGGGTTGAGTGATAATTTCGAGCAGTGGTTCGCTTTGACGAATGATCTTCTGCTGAATCCAACTTTTCCCGGCGACGAATTAAACCGCCTGAAACAGCGGTTAAAAACACAATTAAGGCAGCAGCGCGCAAATCCCAACTTCTTGTCTCGTGAGGCGTTCAACAAGACAGTATACGGCTCCCATCCAGCTGCCACTGTTTCGGCAACAAACGAGTCGATCGACGCGATCACGCCCGACATGTTGGGAAAATGGCATCAGGACCGGTACGCGCCCCAAAATGCAATCCTTGGTATTACCGGCGACGTCAAGGCTTCGGAAATCGTACCAAAGCTCGAGAAGTGGTTGACCGCTTGGAAAAAAACGGACTTGAAAGAAGTATTTCCCCCCAACCCCAAGCCGGCCGTATCGAAACGAGTCGTATTGGTGGACCGCCCGAATTCCGTTCAGACGACGGTTACGCTCGGCAATATCGCTATCGACCGTCGCGATCCGGATTACGTCGCGTTGACCGTCGCGAATCATATTCTGGGCGGCGGACCCGCGGCCCGACTGTTCCTGAATCTGCGCGAAGAGAAAGGCTATACATACGGCGTCTACAGCAGCTTTGCTGCCGTAAAATACCCCGGCGCGTGGCGCGCCGGAGGCGATGTTCGGACAGAAGTTACAGCCGGAGCCATGACCGAGTTCTACCGCGAATTCCAGCGGATTCGCGACGAGAAAGTTCCCTCAGAAGAACTAGAAGAAGCCAAGGGCGCCCTTGTTGCGTCTTTTGCGCTGTCGCTCGAGAGGCCGGCAGAGTTGTTGGGTTACGCGATCGTTCGAAAAATTTACGGATTTCCGCGAGATTACTGGGACACATATCCTGCCCAGATTATGGCGGTAACTGCAGATGATGTTCAGCGCGTCGCGCGGAAGTATATAAACCCCGAGAACCTTCAGATTGTCGCTGTCGGCGATGCCGGCAAGATTAAGCCGATCATGGAAAAGTACGGACCGGTAGAAGTCTACGACGCTCAGGGGCAGAAGATCGGAAACTGAGATCCGGCAGGGTGCTGAACTTTTCCCTATGCTCGGCGCGCTGGCCGTTTCGCTATTCCTTTCCTGGGTTCAGGTCAGCTCCGAAACCTACATCGTGAAATCGTCCGCGGGCGAAGACCGCGCCAAGCGTGTCCTGAGAGAACTCAAGCATTTCCACCAGCTCGTCGGCAAAGATCCGAATCGTCCTGGAGTTTCTGCCGTGATTGCCGCGATCCTATGGTTTTGCGGCCTGCGCGGCCGGGCGCAGCGGCAGCTTTATAACGAAGGTGGATCCTTGCTCCTCACCCGAGCTGTACGCGTGCACGGTGCCGCCGTGAGACTCAACAAGATGCCGGACGATCGCAAGTCCTAGGCCTAATCCGCCACGCAAACGCGTTCGTGAAGTATCAGCCCGACGAAATCGTTCAAAGACGTATGGAAGAAATTCGGCTCCGATTCCGACGCCGGTATCCGTCACGTCGATTTCGGCATGATTGCCGGCTTTCGAAAGTTTGACTAAAATGCGGCCGCCGTTTGGAGTAAATTTGACGGAATTCGCGAGCAGATTCCAGACGACCTGCTGAAGGCGGTCAGCATCGCCTGATACGGGTGTATCGATCGTTTCCAATTGCAGCTCGATACGAACACTCTTTGCTTCACTGGCCGGGTGGATCGTTTCGACCGCAGCCTGGATCACCGCGGCGAGATCGACGTTTTCCATTCTCAGACGCAGCTTTCCGCTCAGCGCACGAGATAGATCGAGAAGATCGTCAACGATTTTTACTTGAGTTTTCGCGTTACGTTCGATTAGGTCGAGGGCCCGCGCGAATATCCTTTCGTCGTGCGGTTCGCTGCGGAGCATATACACTCCACCCAGAATGGGTGTGAGCGGCGTGCGAAGCTCGTGTGAAATGATGGCAACGAATTCGTCTTTCAGCCGGTTCGCTCGCTGCATTTCGCGGTACAGACGCGCGTTCTCCAGTGCGAGTCCGGCCCGGCGGCCGAGAACACGGAAAAATCGAACGTCTTCAGCATCGAAACCACTGGGTTTTGCCGGCGTCACCGCAATTACGCCCGCAATGTCGTTTCGGGTAGGAATGGGTACGAGAACTCCAGAGGCAGAGTAAACGATGTTCTCTGGATCCCCGGCCGAAAGGATTCGTTCTATTTCTCCCGCGTCCGGTCCCGTCGTCGCCGCCACGGGTGGCTGGTGTGCTGCGGCCATACAGAGCAGCGTATCTTCTTCCTTGACAAAAATGAAACATGAATCAGCCAGTTTCGAAACTAAGAAGTCTGCCGTTTCGACGAATGTTTTTTCACATTCCAGAGACGAAGCCAAAATTTTGCCGCACTCGACGAGCGTTCGAAAGCGTTCTTCACTGGCGCGTAACGCCTCCTCCAGGCGGCGACGGGAGGTAATATCGCGCGAAAACAGAGTAAGACCACCATCCGCGTTGGCGTATGTCTGGTGTTCGAACCAGCGTTTCATCGATACGTGCAGATGCTCGAAACGCACCGGGGCCGGATTGTTCAACACCTGGGCAATGCGATCATGAAACGCCTGGTCATCTGTTTCCATAATCTCTGAGGCTGTCTCGTTCGCGAACGTTACGTGACAGTCTTTGTCGAGAACGCAAACACCCTCACTGATCTTTTTGAGAACGTCGGCCAGGTTTGGTAAGGACATCCGGTTGGCACTATAAGGTGGCAATTCGAAATTCGCAATTCGAATGTGGTATCTTACTCGGTTTCTGCTGGTCCGTTAACGGTACAACATGAAGCGGTCAAAGAAGCTCCGGTTGCGATACCGCGAAATCCAGATGATTGTTCGAGGCTTGGTGTCCACCAGGCATGTTCTCCTGGCCCACATCGTTCCGATCCGCCGGTGTAATCTCACTTGCGCCTATTGCAACGAATACGATGACTTTTCACCACCTGTTCCGATCGATGAAATGATGCGCCGTATCGACAGGCTTGCGTATTTGAAAACCGCCATCGTGACCATCAGTGGCGGCGAGCCCTTGATGCATCCGGAAATCGAAGCCATTATTCGACGAATCCGCTATCACGAGATGATTGCTGGACTGATCACCAATGGATATTTACTGACCCCAAAGAAAATTGTCGCGTTGAATGAAGCCGGACTCGAACACCTTCAAATCAGCATTGATAACATTGACCCGGACGATGTTTCTAAAAAAAGCCTGAAAGTCCTGGACAAGAAACTGCAGTATCTTGCCGAGTTGGCCGACTTCGCTGTAAACATCAATTCTGTGATCGGCGGCGGTATTCGCAACCCTGAAGACGCCGAGGTCATTACGAGACGCGCTGTGGATCTCGGTTTCGCCAGTTCCCTCGGCATCATTCACGACGGCACGGGCTCGGTGAAACCGTTGAACCGCCGCGAAGAACACGTCTATCGCGAAATCAAGACCTATGGCAAGCACAGCTACAGCCGGCTGTATTGGTTCCAGGAAAATCTCGCCCGCGGCAAACCGAACGATTGGCAATGCCGCGCCGGTGCCCGCTATTTGTACATTTGCGAAGACGGCCTCGTCCATTACTGCTCCCAACAACGCGGCTATCCTGGCATCCCGCTCGAACAATACACTTTCGCCGACATCGAGCGGGAATATTTCGCCAAAAAAACGTGCGCGCCTCACTGTACTGTCGGATGCGTTCAGAAGATATCCGTCATTGATCATTGGCGAGATCCACAGAAAGAGGTAGCCCCTCCCTCTGAGAGAGGTCGGCGCGACAGCCAGCGGGCTGGCGCGCCGGGTGAGGGTCTCAAGTCTTTGCAAATCCTGAACCCTCTCCCGGCGGGAGAGGGTTCAGACGCCTAAGATGTGATATCCGCCATCCACGTAGATCACTTCACCGGAAATACCCCGGGAAAGCGAACTGACGAGGAACAACGCAGTATCGCCGACCTCGTCGATATCGACCTGCTTGCGCAGAGGGGCGCGTTCGGCATGCAGCTTGATCATGTTGGAAATTCCGCTAACGGCCGACGACGCGAGAGTTTTGATGGGTCCCGCGGAGATCGCATTGACGCGTATTCCATGAGGGCCTAAATCGTTGGCCAGGTAACGAACCGACGCTTCCAGCGCTGCCTTAGCCACACCCATCACGTTGTAATTTTGTATGACGCGTTCGCTTCCGAAATACGTCAGTGTGACGATACTGGCCTGACGGTCCTGCATGAGTGGCAAAGCAGCTCGAGAAATTGCAGCCAGCGAATACGCGCTGATGTCGAGCGCAACCGCGAAATCCGCCCTCTTGGTTTCGGCGTACATTCCGGAGAGCGCCTCACGCGGTGCGTATGCCAGGGCATGGACGAGAAAATCTAAATGGCCGGCTTCCGAGCGGATGCGATCCATGAGCGCCTGGATTTGTTCGTCGCTCGCTACGTCGCATGGAAGTACGATCGGATTGTTCAAAAGCGGCGCCAAGTCCCGAACATTTTCTCCAAGCCGTTCATTTTGATGCGTGAGAACGAGCCGAGCGCCCGCGGAATTGACGGAATTGGCAACTCCCCAAGCAATGCTGCGCTTGTTGGCGATGCCCAGAATAAGGCCGGTTTTGCCTTCCAGGAGCCGTGGCATAGAAGGCTCACATTACCATAGCGGTGGAACAGCATCCATGCTACAATCACCTACCGATCGGTCGGTAGGTATTCTTCATGGAACAACTGCCCGTATTTACTTTTGAGATCGTGGTGGAGAATCGCTTCGGCGTCCTCTTCAACATTACAGCTCTATTCAGCTCGCGCGGCTATAACATCGAGCGTCTGATGGTGGTTCCCGATTCCGAACCCGGGGTTTCACGCATCACCATGACCGCGCATTGCAGTCCGGCCCTCGCAGAACAAATTGTTAAACAACTTCACAAGCAGATCGATGTCATCTCCGTGGAGATGACGACCAAGGAGATTTCATGGCCAACGTCTATTATGAAAAACACGGAAATCCGAGCCTGATCCAATCGAAGAAAGTCGCGATCATCGGCTACGGCAGCCAGGGACACGCCCACGCGCTGAATATGCGGGACAGCGGCGTAAACGTGTGCGTGGCGACATATGCCGGCAGTCCGTCAGGGGCCCGGGCAAGGGAAGACGGACTTGCCGTGACCACAATTGAGCAGGCAACCCAGACCTCCGACGTGATCATGATTCTCATTCCGGACGAGACTCAAAAGCGAGTCTACAAAGCCTCCATTGAACCGCACCTGCGCGCGGGACAGACATTGATGTTTGCTCATGGCTTCAATATTCATTTCGGCCAGGTTATACCGCCGCCTTTCATCGATGTCTCGATGATTGCGCCGAAGAGTCCCGGCCACCGCATGCGTGAGCTCTTCGTGGAAGGTGTCGGCGTACCGGCGCTGCTGGCCATCCAACAGGATACATCGGGTCAGGCAAAGCAAAACGCGTTGGCGTATGCCTGGGCGACCGGCAATCTCAAAGCGGGTGTGATCGAAACCACCTTCAAAGAAGAAACCGAAAGTGATCTCTTTGGTGAACAGTCCGTGCTGTGCGGCGGCGTCAGCGCTTTGGTGAAGGCGGCTTTCGAAACTCTCGTTGAAGCCGGATATCAGCCCGAAATCGCCTATTTCGAGTGCCTGCACGAGCTAAAGTTGATTGTCGATCTTTTTTATCAGGGCGGCTTGAGCTACATGCGGTATTCGGTAAGCGACACGGCCGAATACGGCGACTACACTCGCGGCCCGAGAGTTATCGATTCCCACGTTCGCGAGACGATGAAGCAGATCTTGAACGAGGTCCAGAACGGGACATTCGCGAAACAATGGATCGCGGAAAACGAAGCCGGTCGGCCGAATTTCAAGAAGATGCGTGAAGACGAAGCGAAGCACCCGATTGAAGCAGTCGGCAAATCGCTTCGAGAGATGATGTCCTTCCTGCAGAAACCTAAACAAAAATCGGCGCCGGTTGGAGCTGCCGCCGGCGCTCGGGAGAGGTAATGACCGTTCGAGCCGAGTTGACTTCCTCGTCGGGTCATCCGCTGGCAGGCCAAACAATGACCGGGGCGGACATGGTTATCCAGGTCCTCGCTGACGAAGGCGTAGAGATCGTGTTTGGCTACAGCGGCGGTGCGATTCTGCCCACATGGGACGCACTTGGCCGTTACAACATTGAACAGGAATCGAAGCGGCGCAAACCCATCGAGCTGGTCGTTCCTGCTAATGAGCAAGGTGCCGGTTTCATGGCGGCCGGCTACGCCCGGGCCAGCGGTAAAATCGGCGTTTCGATTGTGACTTCAGGTCCAGGGGCAACGAACAGCGTTACGCCGGTTCGCGATTGTATGGCCGACTCCATTCCCATCGTTCTCATTTGCGGGCAAGTTCCGCGCGCCGCTATCGGCACCGATGCGTTTCAAGAAGCGCCGGTCTTCAATATCATGAGCGCGTGCGCGAAACGCGCGTTTCTCGTGCTCGATCCGGAAGAGCTCGAAGCGACCGTTCGAACCGCATTCGAAATTGCCCTCAGCGATCGTCCCGGACCCGTTGTTTTGGATATTCCCAAAGACGTGCAGAACTGGAAAGGCACATTCCGGGGTGAAGGCGTGCTGGACCTTCGAGGTTATCGAGAGCGGATGCAGAGTCTGTACGGCGCGCGCATGCCGGAGTCTAAGGGAACTGCGTTTCTCGACATTCTCCGGAAGAGCGAGCGGCCACTGATTTATGCCGGCGGCGGTGTTATCAAGAGCGATGCCGCGCGCGACTTGCGGCGCTTCGCAACGACACTCAACATTCCGGTGGTGACGACCTTGCTGGCAATAGGGTCATTCGATACTACGCACCCGCTATCGCTGCATATGCTCGGCATGCACGGCACAGCGTACGCGAATTATGCCGTCGAAGACTGCGATTTTCTAATTGCGATCGGCGCGCGATTCGACGACCGGGTCGCGGGCAATGCTGCCAAGTTCGCACCCAATACAAAGAACATTGCTCATATCGATATTGATGCCTGCGAGATCGGAAAAGTAAAGCTGGTCACGTGGTCTCACATCGCCGATGCAAGAAACGGTTTGCAGGATCTGTTGAATTTCGCGCGGGGTTTCCATAAGGATTTCTCACCATGGCTGGACCACGTCGCCGCATTGAAAAAGAATCATCCGTTGGATTACGACCGGAATTGTGATTTTATTCAGCCGCAGTATGTCATGGAGTGCCTCAATAAGATCACGCAGGGAGAGGCGATTATTTGCACCGGCGTCGGCCAGCACCAGATGTGGGCAGCACAATATCTCGACTACAAGCATCCCCGTTCATTCCTGACCTCTGGCTCCATGGGCACCATGGGGTTTGGTTTGCCTGCCGCCATTGGCGCGCAATTCGCGCGTCCCGATCGTCTCGTCATCAACATCGACGGCGATGGCAGTTTGCGGATGAACATCGGCGAGATGGAAACCGTGACGAACTATAATTTGCCGCTAAAAACGATCCTCTTCAATAACCAAGGCGATGGCATGGTTCGCCAGTGGCAAAAGATGTTCTTTGCCGAACGGTTCTGCGGTACGGAAAAATTCCTTCACCGGAAGGACTTCGTGAACGCCGCAAGGGCAGATGGTTTCGAATTTGCCGTGCGGGTGAGTGAGAAGAATCGCGTCGAACGGGTCTTACAGGAGTTTGTGCATCATAATGGGCCGGCGTTCCTCGAAATTATGATCGACCCAGACGCTTGTGTCTTCCCCATGGTCGCGCCCGGCCTGAGCTACAAAGAAATGGTCACAGGCCCGCACATTACGCCTCGGTCCCAGGAAACAACCAAGCCGGCCAAACCCGCAGATTTATTCTAGCGGGGAAAAATTCACGCATCCCGAATTCTGAAGTTAAAGAATTCGGGGTGCGTGAATTTTTCCCCGCTATTTCTTCAGCCGCTGTTCTAACCCATGGACTTCGTCGCGCAATGCTTTTGGCAGGCGTTCACCGAACTGATCGAAGAATTGATGGATGAGCGGAATCTCACCGAGCCAGCCTTCGACATCCACGTTGAGGAGCTTCGACAAATTGGCCGCGGGAATATCCAAACCGCCCACATCTAGATCCTCAGGACGCGGCAGTCGCCCGATCGGGGTATCGACCGCATTCGCCGTCCCATTGCATCGTTCAAAGATCCATTTTAGTATGCGGCTGTTTTCCCCGTAACCCGGCCACAAGAACTTACCTTTCTCGTCTTTGCGAAACCAGTTCACGACGAAAATCTTCGGCATCTTTGCACCTGGAATCGCACCAATTTTGAGCCAGTGCGCAAAGTAGCTTCCCATGTCGTAGCCGCAGAATGGCAGCATGGCCATGGGATCGCGGCGCAGTTGTCCCACTTTTCCAGCTGCTGCAGCCGTCGTCTCGCTGCTGGCGGTCGCGCCCAAAAAAGTCCCGTGCTGCCAATTGAAAGATTCGATCACCAGCGGTATAACCGTGGCGCGTCGTCCGCCAAACAATACGGCATCGATCGGAACACCTTTCGGATCTTCCCATTCTTTTGCGATGACCGGGCACTGCTTGGCGGGAGTAGTAAAGCGGGCGTTGGGGTGAGACGCGAGCCGTCCTGAATCCGGTGTCCACTGCCGGCGCAACCAGTCCATCAATTCGGCTGGTTTTTCGTCGGTCATTCCTTCCCACCAGATATCGCCGTCCGGTGTGAGCGCACAATTCGTGAAGATGGAATTCTTCGTAACCGTCCGCATCGCGTTGGGATTCGACTTCATGCTTGTTCCCGGCGCAACCCCGAAGAACCCGGCTTCGGGATTGATGGCATAAAGCCGACCGTCATCTCCGAACTTCATCCACGCAATGTCATCGCCAATGGTTTCAACCTTCCAGCCTGGCACGGTCGAAATCAACATCGCCAAATTTGTTTTTCCACATGCAGACGGGAAGGCGCCCGTCACGTACTTCACTTCGCCTTTCGGGCTTGTCAGCTTCAGAATGAGCATGTGCTCGGCCAGCCAACCCTCATCGCGGGCCTGCACCGATGCGATCCGTAGCGCGTGGCACTTTTTCCCGAGTAGCGCGTTGCCGCCGTAACCCGAACCGAATGACAGAATCTCCCGCGTTTCTGGAAAATGGCAGATGTACTTATGTTCGGAGCTGCACGGCCATGCTGAGTCCTGCTCGTTGGGACCGATGGGAGAACCCACCGAATGCAATCCCTTTACAAAATCGCCTTCGGCACCGAGCTGCTCGAGAACTTTCGTTCCCATACGAGCCATGATGTGCATGTTTGCAACGACATAAGGCGAATCGCTTATTTCAACGCCGACCTTGGCGATGGGCGAACCGAGGGGACCCATACAGTACGGAATGACGTACATTGTGCGACCCCTCATGGAACCGGTGAAAAAGTCTGTCAGCCGGCGCCTCATTCGCGTCGGTTCTTCCCAGTTGTTGTTGGGGCCGGCTTCGTCTTGGGTTTTGGAACAGATAAAAGTACGATCTTCGACTCGTGCAACGTCAACGGTCGTGGAACGGACGTAAATACTATTAGGACGCTTTTGTGGATTGAGCGAAATCGCCGTGCCGCTCTGAAGCATAATGCGCATCATCAGCTGGTATTCCTGATCGGATCCGTCGCAAAGGTGAACACGATCCGGCCTGCACATCGCAGCCACTTCATCGACCCAATTCAAAAGTTTTTTGTTTTTGATTTTGCCGGCAGCCGCGGATACCGGCGAATCGACTTGCGCGTTTGCCATGTAATGCCTCTCCAATACGGCTGATAAGGACTAGGTTTATCATACAAGCCGTGTCATTTCGCAAGATAGCATTTATTTTAATTAGATTATTTCCATTTTCCAGACTGCCCTGACACATAAAGCCGCACGCGGCGTCATTGGAGCATTTTGAATGAGTCACGATGACGAGATAAAGCGGGCGAAATCACTTCACTGAGGCAGCGTGAGCCGCTTACTGCGTCAAGTCTTGCTGCCAGGCACTTTCGAAGTCGGAAACGCTGCGCTGCAATGCGGTCCTGAAGGCATTTTCAAAATTGTAATTTTGGCCCATCAGGTCGAGCAGGTTGCGGATTGCTGGCCTGCCGAATTGTGAAGCCAAATATTCAACGGCAGACAAGCTCTCGGCGTAGGCTATGCCGGCTGTGTCCGGAGACAGTCCCATGAAGGAGTCTCTCAGGTTCTTGAGCGGCGTGAGGTGATTTTCGCGCTGAAGCTGGGCGAGCAGCTTTCGAGCGTTTGCAGAAGACTTTCCTTCCTGAAGTTGCGCCACTCCTTCCAGAAACCAGATTGGGCTCCCCCGGCCAGGAAGGGAAGCGATGAAGGAGTGCGCCAGCTCATGCGCCAGAATCGCGCGAAGCCGGTCTGTGACGCCGGTGAGTCCTCTGGTTGGAACGCGGATTTTGCCGTCGAATAGCGCACCTGTCCAACTGGGCGCCTGCGTAATGTCGAAGTAAGTCTGATCCGGATAAAGAATCACCGCCACTGTAGCAGGTGCTTGCGATGTCAGATCGCGGCTGAGATGGTTGTACAGGTCTTCCAGCGTGTCGAGGATCTCTTGCCCCAGCCGATTATCCGTTGCTTTGTCGTTGTATCGCAGGATGAAGTGCGGGCTTTGAAGGACGGCGAGTTCGTTGTGCGTGCCTGCTTCGCGCCGCGCTTTTTCCAGCCGGTCTGAGATTTGCCGGCTGGGGCCCAACTGCAATCCGGCCATCCACTGATTGATGGCTTGCGAGAGTTTTTCTTGCTGGTAATACGCTTCGCCCAGCAGGTAGTAAGTCCATTGATTTTTCTTGTCTGATTCCAGAGAGGTCAGCAACAGCTCTTCAGCCGCGCGATAGTTGCCCAGGCGAAGGAGAATGACGGCAAGATTCGACGAGAGCATCGGGTTGGCCTTGTCGAGACGGAGGGCTTCTTCAAGATCCCGTTGAGCGGATTTCAGATCGCCTTGCGCGATCTCCAGCACAGCCACCGAATTTAGCGCATAAACCAACTCGCCCTTGGCTCGTGTGTCCGACGGATCGGCGTTCAGATTCTCCCTCAAGCGCACGAGTGCTTCTTTCGAAACAGTGCCGCCGCCGGCCAAGACCCTCGACGCTAACGGGCTGGAACTCTGTCCCGCGGGACCGCCCTGCGCGACCCCGATGCCCCATCGCTGGGCCGGCGACGGCGCCGGAGTTTCCTCCTGCTGGATCCTCAGGACGCGGGATTTTGGGAAGGTGCCAGTTCCCTCATTATTTGTGTACTTGACTTCTTGTGCCTCTTCCCAGGCTTTCTTGACCAATAGCACGCTGCCGTCTGTGAGGTAAATCACGTCGGCATAACCACCGGCGCAGGAAAAGCAAAATATCAGTGAGAACTCTAAGAACCTCTTCCTTAGTGTCATTCCGACCTATTGTGATTCCTCGGTCCGTACGGCTCAATAGATCGGAAGTGTTAAGGATTTGTCAGATGACTGAAATATTTCGTCCGGATTTGGATTTGGAACGCATCCCGCTTGTATGCGCTAGCAGTTAATATAATACTGTCCCATGGATAACGCACGTCGGCAGCTCCGCGAAATCATTCGGCAAAAGTCACTACGCACTGGTGAGTTCACGCTGTCGTCCGGAAAAAGAAGTTCCTACTACCTTGACTGCAGAATGACAACGCTTGATCCGACAGGTGCCCTCCTCATCGGCCGCCTGATGTTGGACTGCATCCGCAAGCATAATATTCGGGCGGATGCCATCGGCGGTTTGACGATAGGCGCAGATCCCATCGCAACGGCCGTCGCTGTGGTCAGCGCTCTTGAAGAACAGCCGCTTCCGGCCTTCATCGTTCGCAAAGAAACGAAAGGGCACGGCACACAAAAGTTGATCGAAGGCTATGACGGTAAGCCCGGCTCGCGAGTGATCGTCGTCGATGACGTCTGTACAACCGGCGATTCGATTTTCAAGGCCGCCGATCGAGCCGAGGAAGCCGGTTACGAGGTGGTGGCAGCATTTTGCGTCGTCGATCGCGAAGAAGGGGGCGCGGAACTTATCGCGAAGCGCTATCCTTTTTACTCGCTCTTTACGGCAAAGGAGTTACTGAAGGATGCTTAAGCTTGGCGCAACGATGATTCTTCTGGCACTTGCGTTTCGACCGCAATTCGGCCGCTCGAATCTCGGGGTGCTCGATGCCCGCGAGGCCATTTCATTTTTTGTCGAGGAGGGGAAAGGCGTACCGGGCCATCGCGAGACGGACCGCGATTTAGCCATCATGGCATTTGCCGCATGGTCCCGAGAGAGCGGCGGAAAACTGAAGTTCATCGAATCGAAGGAGCGCGAGCGTGCGCTTATTCGGCTGCGCTGGATTTCACCAACCGACGGACTCTACGGCGAAACCCAGCGCGTCGAGGTGAACGGAAAACCGGGGGCGATTGTTTACGTAATGCCGCAAGTTTCCGTCCAGGGCGAGCCATTGGCCAGCCGCGCCGTTCAAGACGTCCTGCTCCGAGACACGATCGTCTACCTGACATGCGTTCACGAGCTTGGCCACGCCGTTGGTCTTTCGCACACACGCAAGTTCGAAGACATCATGTATTACTTCGGATACGGCGGCGACATTCTCGACTACTTCATGCGGTACCGCAATAAGCTCCAGGCGCGTGGCGATATCGCCAAACACTCAGGCCTTTCGATGAGCGATGTCGAAGTCCTCCTCGGGTTGTATCGCAATTAGCGCCCTCAGATGATGACGTATTCTGCCGTGTTGTAGCTCAAGCCCAGCGTGACGATCTTGTGCAGCAGTTGCGGGTAACTGATGCCGCAGTGCGCAGCGGAGTCCGCGAAATCCTCGTTTTTTGCAATCTGTGGGTTGGGATTGGCCTCCAGCAGGTAACACTTGCCCTCACTCGTTAACCGGTAATCGAGCCGGGCATAACCGCTAAGGCTCAAGTGACGATAGATGCGTTTGGACAATAAAAGGATACTCCGCTGCAATTCTGACGGGAGATCGGCCGGTTTTGTAACCAGACCGACTTTTTTCTGGTAATCCGTGTTCCATTTGAGGCGGCCTGTTGCGATGTTCAACGCGCCTTCAGGCAAGTTGGTGATCATCAATTCCCATGGCGTATACGTTTGCAGTTTCCGATTGCCGCTAACGCCGACGTAAATCTCGCGGCCTTCGATGTATTGCTCCGCGATCGCGTGGCTGTTGGTTTGCCGGTGGATGAATTCGACGCGTTCTGCCAATTTCTGATCATCGGCGACGACCGATGCCTGCGAAATGCCCACGGAACCCTCTTCAACAACCGATTTGACGAGCAGCGGAAATTTCAACCGGCGGGGCCTCACGACTTTTTGTCCGATAGGAAATACGGCAAATCCAGGAACCAGTATCCGGTGATACGAAAGAATTTTCTTGGTCAGCGCCTTATCATGCGCGATCGTCAATCCGCGCGGATTACAGCCGGTGTACGGCTGCTTGATCAGCTCGAGATAGCTGACGACATGCTGGTCGTATAGCGCGCGCCCCTCGAAGTCTTCCAGAAGGTTGAAAGCGATCTGCGGTTTGTGCTCCTCCCGGGCTTTGGCAATGACTTCCAGATCGCTGCGCAGTCCAACGGGTGCGACGTCGTGACCCATTTGCTTCAATGTAGAGATGACGTCATATTCCGTCCTCCAGGGCTGCTCTTCTTTTTCGATGCCTTCGGGAATGACGTCCGGCGGCATCAGCTCCTGAGACAGGAGGACGAGGATTCGGAGTTTGATCTTCGGCTTGAAGCTCACAATGGAATCCGGTGGTAGCCCGTGCGCAAGACCTGCATCACCTGCATGGTCAATGTGACAACACTGAGCTCCCGAGCCGCCTCTTCAGGCATCGTCAGCCTCAGTTTCAGTGCGCGGCAGCGCACGATCATATGTTTCAAAATATGGTTGATCGTGTAGTGGTGCACTCCGGTCCCTCGAGCGACGATCTCACATATCTCGCCTCGGATGTGCCGCAAAAACTGAGCCGCGCTGGGGTATGATCGGTGGCGCGGCTCCCCTGAAAAGACACGATAGAGAATTCGCTCAGACGATGCCGGCCAGTGGATGGTGTAGTAAGCCCGCTTTCGCCGGTAATGTTCTCTCAGTGTCTTTTTCAGAGTTTCCAGAGGATCAACCTCTCGCCGGGCCAGGCGCTTCGGAGATTTTCCCGCCAGGCCTCTCATAATCTGCTCGACATATTCGAGCTTTCGCTCCGCGCCCCATCCTGCATATTGCCGCCGCCATCGTGTCCCGGGACTGAGCCAGACGGCGAACGTTTCGGCAAAATCCTCGGCGGGGTGAGCCTGGGCGTACCAGGCGTCCAGATTCAGGACGTAATCGCGGCTGCCGGGCTGAGGCTGATACCACTCGGGATATGGAACTCGATATGAGCCAAACGTGTCCGTCCAGTTCCCGCGCGCATGGAGCCGGAAGGCATTGTCGATCGCGTGTCCCGCTTCATGCCGCAGAATTCGCATGCATTCACTTTCCCTGGCGCCTTCGACTTCAAGCATCTGCGCACGTTCCAGCTTCATCAGCCTGGGATGCGCCAGATAAAACGGAATCGCGAAACCCGCAACGCCGTCGGGCGTGAACCATTCCTCGGCAAGCCAGACGTGCGGGCGAAAGTCGAGCGATCGGGCCGCGAGTTCGCGATAAAGTTTTTCGAGCCGTAGCTCTAAATGCGTGCCGCGAATTCGCAGGGGCAAGTCGCATAACCGGAGGTCGAGCAATTGGCGGTCCGTCAGGCGTTCTAATCGAACTTTCACGGACTTATTGTAGAATTTAGCCGGACAGAAATAGCAGTTTTGAGCAAAAGTCTGCTCTAATTAGGGACCCTATGCACTTTTTAAAGAGTTCGTTCACCGCAGTTTTTATTTCTCTCCTGTTATCGGCCTGCGGGAATACGCCTCAAGCGGCAGTTATTTCAGATGCCAAGGAACGTCCTGATGGTGGATCCGAACAGTCTCGCCGCGTCCAGACTACCGTGGCAAACCAGAAGGACATCGAACAACTTGCCGTAGTCACCGGTACTCTTGCAGCGGATCAGGAAGTCGTAATGGGTTTCAAGGTGCCCGGCCGCGTGGCGGAAATCCCGGTCGATCTTGGTAGCCCCGTTCAAAAGGGCAGCCCCATCGCCAAACTCGATACGATGGATTATGAACTTCGCGTCAGGCAGGCGGACGCTGCTTTGCAACAGGCTCGAGTGCGATTGGGGTTAGCGCCTGACGCTTCTGATCAAAGCGTCGTTCTCGAACAAACCACCATTGCCAGGGAGGCCCGTGCAACTGCCGATGCGGCGCGATCTCAGATGGAACGGGCTCAGCAGCTATTCACAAAGGGGTTGGTCCCGAAGGCCGATTTTGATGCGACTGAGTTCACTTATAAGATCGCCGAAGCCAAATACGAAGATGCGCTTGAGGAAGCGCGAAACCGCCAGGCGCTGCTCGCGCAACGGCGGTCGGAATTGGAAATCGCACGACAGCAACTTGCTGACGCCGTTCTTTACGCGCCGATATCCGGAATGATCCGGCAGCGAGAGGCGAATGCCGGCCAGTATGTCGCCGCCGGGGCGCCGATAGCAACGCTGGTCCAAATGCATCCCCTCCGATTGAGGACTGCGGTGCCCGAGCGTGAGGCGCGCAGTATTCGTCCTGGCCTGCCCGTGCGAGTCACCGTCGAAGGAGCCCCCGGTGTTCATCCAGGCCGGGTAGCGCGGATCAGCCCTTCGTTCGATGAAGCCAATCGCACGCTGTTGGTAGAAACCGAAGTTTCGAATACCGCCGGCATTTTGCGTCCGGGCGCGTCCGCACGAGCAGAAATCATCGTCTCCTCAGGTCAACGTGCGCTGATGGTGCCGCCGTCATCGATCGTTAACTTTGCCGGAATTGACCGGGTCTTTGTGGTAAAGGACGGCAAAGCATCGGAAAAGCGTATCCGAACCGGTCGCCACATGGAGACAGGCGTCGAGGTTCTGGAAGGGATCGAGGCGGGTGATTCCGTCGTCATCAATCCCGGCAACATGAGAGACGGCGAAACCGTCGCCATCGACTAACCAGACAAGGAGTTTTGAAGCTTGCAAAAACTGGCCGAACTATGCATTCGTCTTCCCGTCTTCGCGTCGATGATCGTGCTGTTTCTTGTCGTCGTCGGCGTGGTCAGTTATTTCCACCTGGACATAGACAAACATCCGGATGTTGAGCTCCCTTTAATCCAGGTCCGTACATTTCTGCCTGGCGCCGCACCCGAGGAACTTGAAGTTTCGATTACTCAAATTCTGGAGGAGGCGGTAAACACTGTTGAAGATTTGGCCGAATTGCGTTCCACCTCGGGCCAAGGTACGGCCGGAGTATTTCCTATCTTCAATCTTGATCGGAATATCGAGACGGCAATTCAAGATGTGCGTGATCGCGTTGCCACAGTCATTCGCTTGTTGCCTCCGGATGCGGATCCCCCAACGGTCACAAAGAGCAACAGCGACCAGAACCCCTCGATTTCCATTGCGCTGATCAGCGACCGGCCCGTGCGTGAATTGACGGAACTGGCGGATAAGGTCATCCGGCAACAACTGGAGCGCAGTCCCGGCGTGGGCGAAGTCCGAATTAACGGCGGCCTGGACCGCGCCATTAACATATGGGTCGATCCCGATAGATTAGCCGCCTACCAGCTTCCGATTAACGCTGTCCGTGATGCGATTGTCCGGCAAAACGTTGACGTTCCGGGAGGTAATGTGACCTCCGGCGCCTCAGAGCGAAATCTGAGGACCATTGGACGAATGGCCAGCTCTCGGGATTTTAACGATCTCGTCGTCACAACAATCAACGGCGCGCCAGTTCGCATCAGGGACGTCGGATGGGCCGAAGACGGCACCAAGGAACAGCGCTCGTCCGTTCGGTTGAATGGAAAGCCGACGGTCACGCTCGAAATTCGGCGGCAGTCAGGAGCGAATACAGTTGCTGTGATCGCCGGCGTGAAGCAGGCTTTAGGCCGTATCGCCTCGCAGATTCCGCCGGACGTGAAGCTGCAGTTGCTGGAAGACCAATCCGGATTTATCTACGCGGCCCTCCACGAAATCAATATCCATTTGATTGTGGGCAGCATTCTAGCCAGCCTCGTGGTGCTTCTGTTCATGCGCAACTGGCGAGCCATGTTCATTGCCGCGGTAGCGATTCCGTCGTCCTTGACCGCCGCTTTTGGCGTAATGTGGGCGCTGCATTTTACGTTGAACAGCGTGACCATGTTAGCGCTGGTCCTCATGGTAGGCATTGTCATCGATGATGCCCTGGTAGTCCTCGAAAACACATTCCGATTCATGGAAGAGAAGAAACTGGGATCCTTTGAAGCCGCCCGTGTCGCGACAGCGGACATCGGGCATGCGGTACTGGCCACGACCCTCAGCCTCGTCGTTATTTTCATACCCGTATCCTTTATGTCGAGCATTGCCGGACGCTTCCTCTATCAATTCGGAATCACTGCGGCTGCCGCGGTGCTGGTCAGTTTGTTGATCTCCTTCACGCTGACTCCAATGATGTGTGCGCGAATGTTGCGCGTCTCCGGGGCCGAAGGCAGCCATGACGGGGCGCGATCCCGCCAGGGCTTCTATCGGTGGATCGATGCAGGTTACATGGCGAGCCTGAAATTTTCGATGAAACATCGATTTGCTATCGCTCTCGTTGGGTTGGGCGTCATCGCCCTGGCTGTTCCGACCTATCGTTTGATTCGTCAGGACTACTTGCCGACCAACGTTGACGATGGCCAATTCGAAGTTCGCGTGCTCCCACCCGAAGGGCTGAGCCTGGCTGCAGTGGACGATGTCATGAAGATGATCGAAGACAAAGTACGCGCAGTGCGAGGAGTAAAGGTAATAGCCAGCACGTCAGGAGGAGATTACAGCGGAACGCTTAGCTCCGGCCGAATCTACGTGCAGCTCGTTCCGCACGAAGAACGCGTGTTCTCGTGGGTGCGTTTGATGAATGGCGTCATTCATGCCGATCCTTTCGAGGCCTTTCGTCACAACTACAGCCAGCGTGATGTAATGACAAATGTGCGGCGCGGATTGGCGCAGTTTCGGGATCTGAAGTTTCAGGTCAATAATATTCAATCGATCAATCTCAGCGTCGGGGGAAGAACGGATATCAATTTAACCCTCCGTGGGCCGGATATTCAGAAACTCGTCCAGTATGGAGAGGCTCTCGCCGCACGCGGTCCTGAACTGGGACTGTTGGATGCGCAAGTCTCGCTACAATTAAACCGGCCGGAATTGCACCTGCAAATCGACCGCCAGCGCGCCGCAGATCTCGAAACCGACGTAGCGAATATTGCTTCGGCGATGAGGATCATGGTCGGCGGCGACGAAAAGGTTTCACGGTTCCATGACACATCGGTGAATCAGGAATACGATGTCGAATTGAGACTCGCCGAAGGTTCTCGCAATGATCTCGATACCATTTCCCGTCTCTATGTGCCTTCAAGAACCGGGAAACTGATCCGGCTCGATAATCTCGTTCGCGTTGTACCCACGCAAAGCGTCTCTCAGATTAGTCGTTTTGACCGGGAGCGGCAAATCACCTTGCAAGCATCCGTTGCACCAGGATACGGTACGGCCGACCGCAACCAGGCCCTCCTCGAGGCCGCCCGCCAACTGAACATGCCCGCCGGATATTCCGTACTGGTCACTGGACGCGGGAAGGAACTGGAGCGAACGTTCAGTGAGTTTCTCATTGCATTTGCTTTATCCGTTGTCTTCATGTACATGATTCTCGCGTCGCTCTTCGAGAGCCTCACACACCCGTTCACAATTTTGTTGGCTCTGCCGATTTCTGTTCCCTTCGCCCTATTCTCGCTCTGGGCGCTTGGGCAGAGTTTGAATCTTTATTCCGCTCTGGGCATGCTGGTTTTGTTCGGAGTTGTGAAGAAGAACGCTATTCTCCAGATCGATCACATGAATGATTTGCGGGCCGAGGGAATGCCGAAGCTGGAAGCCATCTTGGAAGGGAACCGCGACCGCCTGCGCCCGATTCTTATGACAACCATGGCTCTGGTCGGCGGCATGCTGCCGCTTGCCCTTGGAACTGGTCCGGGGGCGGAAGAACGACGAGCCGTGGCCGTTGCGGTTATCGGCGGGCAGACGCTCTCGCTACTCTTGACGCTGCTGATGTGTCCGGTGGCTTACTCCCTCATCGATGATCTGACAACCTGGCTGCGCGCCAGCCTCCGCCTCTCCTTCTGGGGAAGGCGCCGCGAAGCGCGAGCCCGATAGCGCTTGCCGTTTAATGCTAATATCGTGTTAGGTACTCTATGATCGCAACACGGATACGGCAGAAGGACGGAATCTTCTACTTCGTTTCTTTCAAGGCTCGCGACATCCTGAATCGGGTGAAGTTCACCAGCAGGTTTTATTTTGAAGGGGAAACCATTGAAGCTGAGGCCGACGCGGATGATCCCATTGCAAAGTTCATCGGTTCGGTAGAGCGAAGCGAGAAAGCCTTCCAGCGCATGTTGAGCCGCCGGAAGGTGCGCGACATCGTCAATTTTTACGAGTCCGCTGAAACCCAGCCCGCTATTCCCGGCAGCATTCTCTTGTTTTCTGAAGACGTCCTGAAATTCCGTCCTTTAGGTCAGTACCAGTCGGTTGGGGATTTGGAAGATCCCCAATCCGGCTTCCTCATCATCGACGGCCAGCATCGGCTTGCCGGGCTTCAGTTTTATGGGGCGCGCAACGCCAGCATGTTGGATCAAATTGAGGTGCCGTGCGTGATTTTCGACGGCAAAACCGGCGATTTTGCGGCAGAAATGTTCGTCATCATCAATTCGACCCAGACGCGCATCAACAAATCGCATCTGGTCGACCTGCTGGATCGTATCAGCCGCTACGACGACGAGACGCGTCTGGCCGCGTCTCTGGTGCACAAGCTGTACGAGGAAACCACTTCGCCGCTCCAATACAAGATCAACCGTCTCGGCGGCCGCAGCCGGCAAGAGAAATGGATTCTGCAAGCCGAGCTATTCAATGAAATTAAAAAGCTCATCGTCCAGAACGAAAAACTTTTCATGAAGGATTTCCGGGGAAAACCCGATCGCGCATTCGAACTGATTGCGGATTACCTGAAGGCGGTGCGCACCGTGATGGAGCGGGTCTGGGGCAATAATGATCGCTACAAATTCACAACCAGCGTCACATTAAAGGCCGTGATTCGCGTCCTCGGCGATTTGTCGCTTCGCGAGGACCTGATCGAAAAGTGGCGCGAAAATCCGACACCCCGGTTTTTCGAAAAGCTGATCTCGCCTTGGGCCAATCTCAAGGACGAATTCCGCAATGAAGGCTTCTACGAACGATTTCCCGCCAAAGGCCAAATCGAACGCGTTCGCGTGATCGAGCAGCGATTACTCCGCGAAATGGAGTGAAGAAATAGCCACTCCTTACTTGATTACCAAAGTGGAAAGCGCGGGTCCCGAGGTGCTTCGCGGCAGCAGGCTCGGCCCCGACCTCTTGAATATGTTCCTGACGTCTTTGAAATTGGGATCGATCAAATAACCCATGAAACAGTTCTGCATTTCCTCCCAATTTTGCAGACCCCAGAAGACCAGCTTCGTCGGATCGGGATTCCACTTGTTGTTGGCCGAATTGTCGAAATGCGCGATCCCAATGACGCGTGTTCCCTTCGGAATCGGTATCGGCTTAACGAGGTCCACCCCGATCTGCCAGTTGAAATCCCATTTGGTTCTGAAGACCGTTTGCATTTTTCCATCCGGATAAATCAAACGAACTTCATAATCCTTGCCGCGCAGATGCATGTGGGGCTGCATGTAGACCAGCTGCGTATCGACCTGCGCTGTCATTTCCGAGACGACTTCAGCATTGGGGTCTCCTGCCGGGATCGCCAGATTCCCGGCTGTTGGCCCTTCATCGACGTAGTACCGGTACCTGGGTAGGTTCTTGGCAAAGACAATCGCGAGTCTGGACCGGTCCGTCGTCTCTTTGCCGGTAGCCGTGTAGTGCATGTTAAAAACGATATCGGAGCCTTTCGGCACGAACTTTGCCGACTCGAACAGACTGAAGTCCTGCGCGCCTAATCCCGGGTTGAACTTGCCGAGAAGGTCGATGCCTGCGTCCTTACGGCCCATGGCAGGATCGCCGTCGTCATAAGCCACACCCGGTACTGCGTTCCTCATGAAGTCGGAGTCCGGAGGCCGCACGTTCGCCCGCATATGGTGAACCACCTGATTATTTCCCGGCCTCAGATCAGCAGCGACGACCCACCGATCTTCCGGGAAATTCACCTTCACCAGAATGTTTTTGTAATTGATGGTGCCTGTCGCGGGCAGTTGAACGTCTTGCGGCATCTCGATAACCATGTCGGGCTTGATGCTCCAGCCATCGACGAACTTCACCGGCGAAGGAGCATCTTTCGCATCGCCTTCGACTGCGCCGCCGTCGGCCCAGGCGACCAGCGTCTTGACGGCGTCGTCACTCAATCTCCGGTCATTGACGAAGTGACCATAGTTCGGATCCGCAAACCACGGTGGCATCTGCCGGCTGACTACAGCAGTCTTTATGCCTTTGGCCCAGGGCCGCGTCTCTTTGTAGGTCATGAAGGACATGGGAGCGATTTCACCAGGACGATGACAGGTTTGGCAGTTTTTTTGAAGAATCGGAAGAACGTCTTTATAAAATGTTACAGAACTGGAGTTTTCCCCTGCCGTTGCTTTCATCGAACCGGTCATAGCCGCGATTCCAACTGCGAGCAAAGCGACGACGGTCATGCGTCTCCATAACATAACGAGCCTCCTCAAATGGGGCTGTGACAGACCCTGAATATTTATAGCGCTTATCTTTATACCTTTGTTACGCGCATTGGGCAAGAATTTCGCCATATTCCCCTCCTCGCAGAGGAGGGGAATATTCACTCACTCAAAACAGGTACTTCAGCGCGAATTGCAATATGCGCGCATCACGGGCGGCCTGTATCCGCCCGAAATTACTGCCGGTCAAAGTGACGAAGGCGGTCTGCTGTGCATTCGTCGTTCCCGCGTCACCGGGGCCGTAAAAGTTCGTATGGTTCAGAACGTTCGTTGCTTCAGCGCGGAGCTCGACTCGTTTCGTCTCCTTGAACGTAAAGGTCCGCGACAGTCCTGCATCCATGTTGAAGTATCCGGGACCACGCAGCATGCCAGGCCTCATGTTTCCGACCGTGCCTGGAGCAGGTTCCGCGAAAGCATTGCGATTAACCCAATAACACGTTGGATTCGGGCCAATCAGATCGCTCGTACACTTGCTGCCATACGTATTCGCGGATATCTGGTTCGCGCGTTGAGCAGTCACATTGATACCCGACAGCATGTCGTCAATACCGGTATACACGTCGAAAGCGCTTCCCGACTGGAGCTTCACAATCGACGACAGTCTCCAGTTTCCTACAAACATCCCGAGCAGGTGATTGGAGAACTTCGGCGAGTTGACTAAGCCCGTCATATTCACGATGTGCCGGCGGTCTTCACCGACGGCAGTTATTCCGGGTATCCTCAAACAATCGCCCCGGTCACCGTCACGTGTCGGCGCAATGTAGAGTCCTGTGCCGCCGGCTCCAGCATTCAGCAGCGTGTTGGCCGGGTTTCCGATGCAGTGGGACCAGGTGTAATTCGCGCTGAAGGAATAACCGCGGCTAAACCGCTTTTCCATGCTCAGCAGCATGCCGTTGTAGCTTCGCGTCCCGCCGTCATCCCAGGTATCCATGATCGAAATTCTCGAGCCCTCGACTGGACTGATCAGCCTGAACAAACGGCGCAAGTTGGTGTTTGCGGGGGTAGAACAGGCTCCAGAGGCAACCTGCAGAGTGAAACCTTGGACTGTGCAGACCCCGTTTACGGGATTGCCGGGGAAGTAGATCGCTGGGTCCAACTCGCGCGCGCCAGTCATATGTGTGAGTTCGTTTCCGATGTAACTTGCCGATACGAGCCAATTCGTTCCGATCTGTTTCTGTATCCCAAGATTCCATTGCTGAACATAAGGAACGCGTGTGTTCGGGTCGAACGTATCGTAGACGCCATCCGGCAGATAGGGCACGTTCTTGTTCAGAACAAACGGGAATGGTTTACCACCGAAATCACTATAGGGATTATCCAACCCGCCTGAAGGATTATTTACGACAACCTTTCCTCCCCACGGCGGCCCTTGTCCGGTAGCCAGGTTTAGTTCAACCGTATTGATGTCGTAGAAGATTCCGTAGCCGGCGCGGATCACCATCTTGCCGTCATTCGACGGGTCCCAAACAAACCCGGCGCGAGGTGCAAAATGCTTCCATTGTTTGTACATTCCGGCGTTGCCGTTGGGACCGAACAAGGCGTCGCCTGGATAGAACAAGCCGGCTGGAGCGTTCACAAACACGTTGCTCTTGATTCCTTTCAAGAATGCATCCATGTCGAAGTGGTTCATCATGTTTTCGCCATAATGCTGCGGAGAGTACGGTTCCCAGCGTAAGCCGTAGCTCAAGGTCATATTCGGAATGAGCTTCCAACTGTCCTGAGCATAAAGCCCGCTATACCTGTATCGCACGAGCAGCTTGTTAGGAGCGCTCTGTTGAAGATTTAAAATTCTGCCGGCCATAAAGTCCGCCAAAGGCAGGCCGGTACTTCCGCCGGTTATTGTTATCGGTCCCGGCGTGAAAGCGTTTCCTGCACTATTGGATTCGAAGCCCATCACGCTGCCGCCAAACGCTATCTGATGCTTGCTTCTCACGACGCTGAAGTCGTCGCTCAGGGTTATCACCGTAGTGCGGAATTTTGCGGGCGTGGCAACCAACCCCCCTGTTACGAAACCACCGGTCACATTGATACTTGTTATCCCGGGCACGTATTCGTAAATGTTCATTCCAACATCGGAAGGCCCAAACCAGGGTTCCACGACTTTTCTGTTCGCTGTTCGGTTCCAGGTCGCTCGAAACGAATTGATCATGTTCGGACCGAACAAGTACGTGTCCCCGTACGTCAGTGACTGAAGCAGATCATCGGCGCCCGGCGCTATACTGCTTAATACACTTTTGGAGATTGCAAGGGGGGGCGTCTGCTTGAACGACGCCGCCATATATCGCCCAAACATGGAATGAGCCGAACTTATCTGGTAGTCAATCTTACCAATCGGGAAATATTCATCACTCGCTACCGGAATTCCATAACTGGTCCGGCCGCACTGATCGACCGCAGCCGGAAGCCGTTTGGCGATATTCACCGCCGCCGCACTGATCAGTGATGGCGCCAGGCGGTTGTTCGTGTCGTATGGCGGCCGCAGGCGCATATCCTGCCGTTGACAAGTCTTGGAAGCGAAGGTCGTAAAATCGCCCGCAATCATGTCCGGAGTCGGAACAGATGCGAATGTGTTCTGCGGGCTCTGACGCGTAATGGTGCCCTGATAGCCGGCAAAGAAAAACAATCTGTTCTGTTTGATGGCACCACCGATGGTTCCGCCGTACTGGTTCCGTTTTAAACCGTCGCGCACCGGCGCGAAAAAATTCCGTGCGTTGAGCGAGTAGTTGCGGACGAACTCGAATAACGAACCGTGGAGATCGTTGGTGCCCGAGCGTGTAACAGCATTGACCGCACCACCGGAATGAAATCCATATTGAGCAGGCAGCGAGCTGGTTTCGACCTTAAATTCCTGCAGTGCATCCGGGAATGGCAACGGCAAACCGTAGTTGGCATACACATCGTTGTGCATTCCGCCATCGAGCGTGTAGGTATTTCCGCCAATCACACCGCCGGCGATGCTGAACCCTGTCGTGTTCGGGTAAGTGCCACGATAAGTCGTATCGGTTGTCAGTACCGGCAGAGCCGCACCATTAATCGCAATCAGATCTGTAACCTGTCGGCCGATGAGGGGCAGTTCCAGGATCCGCGCGGTTTCGACGACCTGCCCGATACCGGTCGACCGCGTTTCCACCAGCGACGCGTTGGCTTGAACTTCGACTGTCTCGGAAACCTGCCCGACATTGAGCACCGGGTTCACAACGGTGCTGCTGCTGACCTGGAGAACGATCCCCGATTGAACGAACGTTCGAAATCCGGGAAGCGACACTTCGAGCTTGTACGGACCAACCGGCAGGTTCGGCAAAACGTACGAACCCGTCTCATCGCTCAACGCCATGCGGCCCGCACCGGTCTCCGTTTGAGTTGCCGTGATTTCCGCACCAGGCAAAACCGCACCGCTTTGGTCCTTAACAGTTCCGCTGATTTGCGCGGTTGCTCCCTGTCCCGCTGCGGTGGCGCAGGTGACCATTGAGAGCGCCGGCACGAGTATCAGAAATATCAGAATGCGTTTCATAGACCTCCTACCGAGAGAAAACCCACCTCATCAATAATCGGCCGGAGTATAGCAGGTCATCTCATGCTGTGAAACGATCTTGCGCACGCTGCTGTTCGCAAGATTCACAGCCAGCAGCAAAGCAGATTCAGGCGGCAAGCTATGCCCGTGCAGGTACTCGCGGGCCATAATCGGTAAAACACAACGCTGGCGGCACAGCTCCACAAGTATTGACGTGCGCGCGCCAGGTTCGCGGCCGCCAGATGGATAGCAGGTACGCCACGAGGTCCAATTTTTGGTCCTCGCTGAGGTTCAAGCCGAACACTGCGTTGTAATGATCGATCACCGTCCGGCAAAGTTGCGAAACGGCCGTAAGTTCACGCCGGCAAGTCCGAACGCCGGAGGGATCAGAGTCATGTACGCCATAAGGCAACGCATTTTTGCGGCAGGCATCACGAGATAAACCGAAGCGATTTCATTTTCGCATCCGCTTCATGGTGCGGGGATCGTAGGCCCAATGAAATTCCAGCTCGTAAGCCATCGAGCGCGCAAGCCCGTCCAGATCCGGGAAAAGTGTAGCCTGGGTGATATTCATGCGGTACAACTCGCGCATGCCTTTGACTCGAACCTTGTCCGCCGGAAGAATGAATTTGATCAATGTGTTCTGCGGATTCGGGTAGGCTTTCAAGATCTCTTCTATGGATTGATCCAAAACCGACGGGACAAGAAATGTTCCTGATTGCGCGATCAGCCGGCGGTTCATCGCGTAAGGCTCTCCCAGCCAGACAAACGGTCCGGCGCCGGAAAGGAAATATTTTCGAAAACTGCCCGGTTTTTCGAGATCGACAGCTTTGAGTTTTTCGATCTCGACCGGATTGCACGCCCAGATGCCTCCTTCATGAGTCGTGCTCTGCAAGGCGAAAAATGCAGCCACGTACGGTGACCACGTGAAATCCAGCAAGCGAGTAGGAGCGCCGTGGTCCTGCATAAGACCGAGCCACTGGAAATCATCGTCGCGGTCGGGGACGTGTTGCAGAAAATGAATCGCCTTGCGTTTGAAGATCCGTAAAATCCGTTTCTCCTGCTCCGGCCATGCACGCTGATCGAGTTGAAAGGCCATGAAGTAGCGAGACAATGCGCTGAATAGGGGAGCCGAGGCGTCTCGTTGCCCTCGAAACGCCCAGTTTTGATATGGGGAATCGCTAATGATGGAAAGATATTCCTCCCAGGAGTTCAGCGTTATGACCTTGTAAGGAATGATGCCAGCCTTGTGACCCTCACCCGGCGCGCTACGCGCGCCGGCCTCTCCCAGAGGGAGAGGCTTTTTATTCCGCGACACCATAGAGTCCCCTAGTGCGGTTTGTACAACGCTGCGCCGCCTTCGGGCCCAGCGAAAATCTTCTTCATCGGACCGATTGCGCCGGAATCGATCACAATCATCCAGGGATGGCGTGAGTTAACGGCTGTCGCAAGGGTTCGGCGGAACTCCTCAGTGGTACGTACTCGCTCTGATTCGAAACCGAACGCGCGAGCAACGGTGACAAACTCGGGACTCTGCAGTTCGACGCCGATGGTTCGACCTTCGAAATGGGCGTTTTGGATATTCCGTAACACTCCATACGCGGAATCATCGAAAAGAATCACAATAACAGGAGCCTTCTCCTGGCGTGCTACAGCAAGCTCGCCGATGTTCACCAGCAATCCACCATCACCGCAGAGTGCAACCACGGTTTTCGACGGTGCTGCGATTTGAGCGCCGAGCGCCATCGGCAATCCCTGTCCGATACCTCCCGCTGAAGCGTGCAGGGTCGTTCGAGGATACCGGCGCATGATGAGACGGCTCCCCCACGTCGTTGCAGGTACCGTCACGTCCCGGACGAGGACGGCGTCTTCCGGCAAATGCTCTTGAATCGCGTCAAGAATGCCTTCCCACGGTCCCAAGCCGTCGCGTACTTCCTCTCGAAGCTCGCGCTGCAATAAAGCCACTTCCAGGCCGTAATCGAACTTCGGCTTCGGCTGCTTCGCGTGTAGAAGGCGGAGCAACGCCCCCAAGAGCGCCTTGGCATCCCCAATGATACCGATGGAGTGAGGAAAGTTCCGGTTGATGGCCTGCGGATCGGCATCGATTCCGATATGTTCGGCGGGCGGCGTCAAACTCCAGTTCGATGTTTCGTTTCCGCGGAATCGCACGCCAATGCTGATGAGCAGATCCGCCTTAGCCACGAAATCTTGAAGCGCAGGGAACGTGGCGAAATGCCCGATGCAAGTTGAAACCGTTTCGGGAACAATGCCTCGTGCCGACTGTGTTGTTATCACGGCCGCATTGAGGAACTGCATCAGCTCCGTAACTTCCGGCGACGAATCCGAAAACATCGCACCGCTGCCTGCCCAGATGACAGGCCGCTTCGCTTCAAGCATTCTCTCCACTGCCGGAAGCAATTCCGCATCGGAGGGAACTCGTGGCGGATCGGCCGCCGTCACCATCGAGGGCAGGCTAATGACGCTCGCCTGGAAATCGATTGGTATTTCGACGCTGACCGGTCCAGCCGGCGGCGTCATCGCCTGAGTGACGGCCAGGCGAAAGATCGCAGGCGCTTGTTGGGGCCGTCTCACGCGATGCGCTTCTTTACTGATGCTCTTCAACATCCCGAACTGGTCCTTGCCATCGTGAATATACCCCCGCCCGGTCTCGATATACGGTGAAGCCACCTGACCTGTCACGTGAAGCATCGGCGCTCCGCCGTTCCAAGACTCGATGATGGCGCCGGCCGCATTCCCAGCTCCGGTACCTGTGCTGGTGAGCGCAACACCAAGCTTTCCCGAAACGCGCGAATACGCATCGGCCATATTCACCACGGCGCCTTCGTGCCTGCCCGCGACGACGCGAAATCCGCCGTGCCGCTCGATAGCATCGTAGAACGGAATGTTATGAATGCTGATAATTCCAAATACTGTATCGACGCCGATTCGCTCCAGTTCCTTCAATAGCGCATCAGCTACTGTGATCTTCACGTGAAAACTCCCGGACGATGGTGTTGAACCTTTAAC
>Ga0209470_1000481_pt1 | contig 31706 bp, 35 predicted proteins | sample GraSoiAngelo_125_FD_185882 | JGI IMG/M metagenome (GOLD analysis project Ga0209470, IMG submission 185882) | Grasslands soil microbial communities from the Angelo Coastal Reserve, California, USA - 14_0927_05_40cm (SPAdes) (version 2) | ecosystem: Environmental > Terrestrial > Soil > Grasslands ... | reverse complement strand
GGAGATGTGCTCCGTCTCGGCCACCTCGACGAAGGACCGAATCTGCTCCAGGGTGAAAGACGGACGGCGCACGGCCGGATATTAGCTCGGCTTATCAAAAGCATCACAAACTATTAGTTGGGAAATGCTTAATGAAACTTGAACACCTGCGTTGTACCGCTAAGTTTCCACAGAGACTTGTTATCCACAGAAAGGAGGTGAGGGAAGGAATGGGAAGCTGGTCGCGTCGCCCCCAGAGCGGGCAGGGCATGGTTGAGTACGCGCTGATCCTCGTCCTGGTCTCGATCGTCGTCATCGTGATTCTTCTGACCATGGGCAACCAGATCAACAACGTCTTCTCGAACGTCGTCGCCGCGCTAGGCGCCTGACTTCGCCCGCCGGCCAGGCTGGGGCATAGTTAACGACCGTGCCCCAGCCGTGGTGGCGAAGCGCGGTCTTCTACCAGGTCTACGTCCGCAGCTTCGCCGACTCCGACGACGACGGCATCGGCGACCTGCCGGGCATCACCTCCCGGCTCGACTACATCCGCGACCTCGGCGTCGACGCGATCTGGCTGACGCCCTTCTACCCCTCGCCCCAGAAGGACCACGGCTACGACGTCAGCGACTACTTCGGCGTCAACCCCGAGTACGGCGCGCTCGGGGACTTCGACCGCCTCCTGGCGCGAGCCCATGAGCTGCGCCTGAAGGTCCTCGTCGACATCGTCCCCAACCACACCTCGAGCCAGCACGATTGGTTCCAGGCCGCGGTCTCCTCCGCCGACAACCCGATGCGAAGCCGCTACCACTTCGCCGATCCCAGGCCGGACGGCTCGCCGCCCAACAACTGGACCTCCTCCTTCGGCGGCCCTGCCTGGTCACCCGAGCCGAACGGCAAGCAGTGGTACCAACACCTGTTCGCGCCCGAGCAGCCGGACCTGAACTGGTTCGACCCGGCGGTCCCGGCCGAGTTCGAGCGCATCCTCAAGTTCTGGCTCGACCGCGGCGCCGATGGCTTCCGCATCGACGTCGCCGCGGCGCTGTTCAAGCGCCAGGACCTGGCCGACCGGCCGTACATCACCGACCGCGTCACCGGCGCCCGGCGCTTCGACTCGACGTTCCAGATCATCGAGCAGCCGCAGCTGCACGACGTCTACCGGCGCTGGCGGCAGATCGCCAACGGCTACGAGCCCGCCCGGGTGCTGGTCGGCGAGATCTTCGAGCCGCGCCGGCACTCCAAGTACATCGTCCCCGACCAGCTCCACATGGCGTTCGCGCTGATCCAGCAGCCGTGGGACGCGGCCCTGTGGCGCCGCTCCATCGACGCGAGCCGCAGGGCGCTGCAGGGACCCGGGGCGGAGCCGACCTGGACGCTGGCCAACCACGACGTGAAGCGCCCGGTGACGCGGCTGGGCGGCGGGTCGACCGGCCGGGCGAGGGCGCGAGCAGCGCTGCTCCTCCTCGCCGGCCTGCCGGGTCAGGTCTTCCTCTACCAGGGCGAGGAGCTCGGCCTGGAAGAGGTCGACGTTCCGGATGAGCGGCGCCAGGACCCGGTCTTCCTGCACAGCGGCGGCAAAGAGAAGGGCCGGGACGGCTGCCGGGTCCCTTTGCCGTGGCGTAAGGGCGAGCCAAACGCCGGCTTCTCGACGGCCGGGCCATGGCTCCCCATGCCGGAGGGATGGGGCCGATATGCCGTCGACGTCCAGGCCGCGGTCGGCGGGTCCACGCTTGCCCACTTCCGTCGGACGCTGGCCGAGCGCCGCCGGCTCGCCCGCCGGCTCGCCCGGCGCCTGCAGTGGCTGACGGCGCCGGCGGACGTGCTGGCCTACTCGCGGGGGCCTCTGACGGTGGCTTGCAACTTCCGCAACCGGCCCGCAAGGCTCCCGGCGCCTGGAGGCTTGCTCCTGGGCAGCGACCCCCTGGTGAGCGTCCGCCACGGCGTCCTGACCCTGCCGGGGAACTCGGCCGCCTGGCTACTCTAGGTAGGCAGGCGATGCCATGCGGTCGACGGGGGCGGCCTTAACCGGCTCCTAACCTAGGTCCTCAGACCACGAGGTAAAGTTCGCTCGTGGCCGTCGGAGCCCACCCCGAGCCCGAGCCGACGCCCGCCCTCGCCCCTCCCGCCTCGCGATACATCAACCGGGAGCTCTCCCGGCTCGATTTCGACGAGCGGGTGCTGGCGATGGCCGAGGACCCGCGCCTGCCGCTCCTCGAGCGCGTGCGCTTCCTCGCGATCTTCAGCCAGAACGTGGACGACTTCTTCCAGGTCCGCGTCGCGGGCCTGAAGGAGCAGGTCCTGGCCGCGATCTCGGTCGCTTCGCCGGACGGCCTCTCGCCGGTTGAGCAGCTGAAGGCGATCCGAGCCCGGGTCGAGAGCCTGGTCGACCGCCAGGTCGGGCTCTACAAACGCGAGATCGTGCCCGCGCTCGCGCAGTCCGGGATCGCGATCGTGCGCGCGGACGAGGTGAGCAAGCGTGAGCTCGCCCAGCTGCACACCGTGTTCCGGGAGCAGATCTTCCCGGTGCTGACTCCGCTCGCGGTCGACCCGGGGCATCCTTTCCCCTACATCTCTCACCTCTCGCTCAACCTGGCCGTGCGCGTGCGCGACCCGCAGCGCCCACGCCAGCCGCGCTTCGCGCGCGTCAAGATCCCGCCCGTGCTGCCGCGCTTCATCCCGCTCGTGGACGGCGAGCGATACGTCCCGCTGGAGGACGTGATCGCGGTCCACCTGCCGGCGCTCTTCCCGGGGATGGAGATCGTCGCCCACCACCCGTTCCGCGTCACGCGCGACGGCGACCTCGACGATGTGGACAGCGACGCCGAGGACCTGCTCGCGGCCATCCAGACCGAGCTGCGCCGCCGGCGCCGGCACGCCCGCGTCGTCCGGCTCGAGGTCGACCCTGGCATGTCGGCCGAGGTGCTCGACCTGTTGATGCGCGAGCTCGAGCTCCAGCCCGGCGACGTGTATCAGCTCGACGGCTTGCTCGACATGGGCAGCCTCTCGGTGCTGACGCAGCTCGACCGTCCGGACCTCAAGGAAGAGACGTGGACGCCGACGACCCAGCCGCGGCTCCGCGGCATCGGCGCCGAGGCACCGGACCTGTTCGCAGTCCTGCGCAGCGGCGATGTGCTCGCCCACCATCCATACGACTCGTTCGCAACCTCAGTCGAAGCTCTCATCGACCAGGCGGCGAGCGACCCCGACGTCCTCGCCATCAAGCAGACGCTCTACCGCACCTCGGGCCCGGCAAGCCCGATCGTGCGCGCTCTCATCCGCGCCGCCGAGCGCAGCAAGCAGGTGGTGGCGCTGGTCGAGATCAAGGCCCGCGGCGACGAGCAGGCGAACATCGGCTGGGCCCGGGCGCTGGAGGAGGCGAACGTCCACGTCGTGTACGGGCTTCTCGGCCTGAAGACCCACGCCAAGGTGACGCTCGTCGTGCGCCGCGAGGGCGGGCACATCCAGCACTACCTGCACGTGGGCACCGGCAACTACAACCCCAACACGGCCCGCGGCTACGAGGACGTGAGCCTGCTCTCCGCGGACTCCGACCTCGGCGCCGACGTCACCGAGCTTTTCAACCTTCTCACCGGCTACAGCCGGCAGAGCCGCTACCGCAAGCTGCTCGTTGCGCCGACCAACCTACGCACCGGCATCACGCAGCTCATCGAGCGCGAGGCGGTGGTCGGCGGCCGGATCATCATCAAGGTCAACAACCTGATCGACCAGGAGATCATCGACGCCCTATACGCGGCGTCGCAGTCGGGAGCGCAGGTCGACCTGCTCGTGCGCAGCATGTGCTCCCTGCGACCAGGGGTGCCGGGGCTTTCGGAGAGGATCCGGGTGCGCTCGATCGTCGGCCAGTTCCTCGAGCACTCGCGCACCTTCATGTTCGGCAACGGCGGCCGGCCCGAGTACTACCTGGGGTCGTCCGACCTGATGCCGCGCAACCTCGACCGTCGCGTCGAGGCGGTGGTGCCGGTCAGCGATTCCAGGCTCCGACACCGATTGCAGCAGATCCTCGATATCTCACTCGCCGACGACGTGCTCGCGTGGGAGCTCGGTCCCGACGGCGCGTGGCGCAAGGTGCCCACCGTCCTCGGCCTCAACTCCCACAACCGCTTCAAGGAGCTTGCGATCGAGAGCGCGCACGGCAACGGGGTGCACGGCGTAGCGAATGCTTGAAAGAGAGGTGAAGCTCGGGGCGGGCCCCGCGTTCCACCTCCCGGACCTGCAAGGCGTCGTCGAAGGCGTCGCCGTCGCACCACCCGAGACGCTTCGCCTCGAGACCGTCTACTACGACACTCCCGACCTGCGCCTGGCGCGCTGGGGCGTGTCCCTCCGGCGGCGCGCGGGCGAGGGCTGGACGTTGAAGCTGTCGCCGTCGCAGAGCGGCGCGGTGCTGGAGCGCGACGAGATCACCTTCCAGGGCGGCACGAAGCCGCCAAAGCAGGCGCTCGACGTGGTCAGGGCCTACGTGCGCCGGTCGGAGCTAGTGCCTGTGGCGCGGCTCTCCACGATCCGCAAGCGCGTGCGCCTGGTCGACGCCGCCGGCGCGCGAGTGGCGGAGGTGGTCGACGACGAGGTCTCGGTGCGCGACGGCCGGCGGGTGGCGGCGCGCTTCCGCGAGATCGAGGTCGAGGTCGGGGGCAACAACCGCGGGGACGGCATCATCACCCCGCTGGTCGCTCTGCTGCGGACCGCGGGCGCGGGCGCCCCCGACCCGACCCCGAAGCACATCCGGGCCCTCGGACCGCGCGCCACCGAGCCGCCCGAGGTCGCCCCGGAGCCGCTCCTTCCAGCGGCGCCGGCGCGTGACGTCATCCGCCACACGCTCGCGGAATCGGTGGCTTCGCTCCTGCGTCACGATCCCCTCGTCCGGACAGGCCGCGACCCCGAGGCGGTGCACCAGGCACGCGTCGCCACGCGGAGGCTGCGGTCGAATCTGCGCACCTTCGGTCCGCTGCTCGACGTGGAGTGGACGGAGCCGCTGCGCTCCGAGCTGGCCTGGCTGGCGACGGGGCTCGGCGCGGTGCGCGACCGCGAGGTGCTGCTCGAGCGCCTGCGGGAGCGCGCGAAATCGCTGCCCGACACCGACCGGCGCTCGGCCGCCGCGCTGCTCCACCTGCTGGAGCTCGACATCGAGTCGCTGCGCCAGAACCTGGCGACGGACCTCGACTCCCAGCGCTACCTCGACCTCCTCGAGCGCCTGGTCGAGGCCGCGCACTCGCCCGCCACGATCGGGGGCGCGGAGCAGCCTGCGTCCACGGCGCTGCCCCCGCTCGCGACCACGCCCTGGCGCAGGCTGCGCGCGGCCGTGCGCCGGCTGCAGGTCATCCCGACCGACGCCGAGCTGCACCGCATCCGCATCCTCGCCAAGCGCGCGCGCTACGCGGCCGAGGCGGTGGCGCCGGTCGCCGGTCCGGACGCGGCGAGCTTCGCGAAGGCCGCCGCCAGGCTGCAGACGGTGCTCGGCGAGCACCAGGACAGCGTCACGGCGCAGGCGTGGCTGCGGGCCGCGAAGGTGACCGGACGCCGCGCGTTCGTGGCCGGGGAGCTGATCGCGCTGGAGCGGATCGCCGCCGCCGACGCGCGTGCCGCCTGGCCGCAGGCGTGGCAGTCGCTCGACCGCAAGAAGCTCCGCGACTGGATGTCGTCTGCGGCCGGCACGTAGAGGTTGCGCACCTTCTACGTCGTCCGGCACGCGAAGGCCGGCAGCCGCGGCCACTGGACGGGCGACGACCGCCTGCGTCCGCTCAGCAAGAAGGGGCAGAAGCAGGCGGATGAACTGGTGTCGGTGCTCGAGGCGCTGCCAGTCGCGGCCATCTTCTCCAGCACGTACCTGCGCTGCACGCAGACGGTCGAGCCGCTGAGTCGCGCGCGCAAGGTGCCCGTCAAATCCTCGATCGAGCTCGCCGAGGGACACGGGCTCGAGGGCCTCAACCAGTTCGTCAGCAACACCAGGCTCGACCACGCGGTGCTGTGCACGCACGGCGACATCGTCTGGGAGCTGGTCGAGGACCTGGTCGCGCGGCACGTCATCCGGGCCGGGGACGGCGGCTTCGAGAAGGGCTCGACGTGGGTGCTGTCGACGAAGGACGGCGTGCCGACGAAGGCGAGATACCTGCCCGCGCCATGATCGTGGGGTCTCCGCAGAAAAGCCCGTTAGTCGCGACTATCCACGCAGCCCGCGCCCGAAACCCCTCGATAGTCGCGACTATCCACGCATCCCGCGCGCGAAAACCCTCGATAGTCGCGACTATCCACGCTCTCCGCGCCCAAAACCCCTCGATAGTCGCGACTATCCGCCTGGTTCGGCCAACGATGTGGCGAATTGTCCGGACCAACCGGGGAGCGCTACCTTACTGGTCGTGACGGTCACGCTCAAGGGTCCTGGTCTGACCGAGGACCAGGTCGTCGCCGTCGCCCGTCACGGAGAGAAGGTCGCGCTCGCGGCCTCGGCCCGGACGAAGATGGAGCGCAGCCGGGCGCGCGTCGAGCGCGCGGCGACCTCGCGCGAGCCTGTCTACGGCGTCTCCACCGGGTTCGGAGCCCTGGCCGGCACCCGCATCGCTCCGCTCCGCCAGCCCGAGCTGCAGCTGGCGCTCATCCGGTCCCACGCGGCCGGCGTCGGTCCGCCGGTGGACGGCGAGGCGGTGCGCGCGACCATGCTGCTGCGCGCTCGCACGCTCGCCATGGGCATGTCGGGCGTGCGGCCGCTGCTGGCCGAGGCGATGCTCGGGATGCTGAACGAGGGCATCACGCCGGTGGTGCCCCGCTACGGCTCGGTCGGCTGCAGCGGCGACCTGGCGCCGCTCGCCCACATCGGCCTCGCGCTCGTCGGCGAAGGCGAGGTGGTCGACGCGTCGGGCGCGCGGCGGCCGGCGGCGCAGGCCCTGCGCTCGGCCAAGCTGAAACCAGTCAGGCTCGAGACCAAGGAGGGGCTCTCGCTGATCAACGGCACCGACGGCATGCTGGGCATGCTGGTGCTCGCGTGCGCGGACGCCGAGCGCCTCTTCCGCACCGCCGACGTCACCGCGGCCATGTCAGCGGAGGCGCTGCTCGGCACCGACCGCGCGTTCCAGTCGCGCCTGCACGAGGTGCGGCCCCACGCGGGGCAGGCCGCCAGCGCGGCGAACCTGGCCCGGCTGATGAGCGGGTCGCAGATCGTGACCTCGCACCGCCACTCCCAGCACGCGGTCCAGGACTCGTACTCGGTGCGCTGCAGCCCGCAGGTCGCGGGCGCCGCGCGGGACACGCTCGAGTTCGCGCGCCGCACCGCCGAGGTGGAGCTGTCGTCGACCATCGACAACCCGATCGTGCTCGAGAGCGGCGAGGTCGAGTCCAACGGCAACTTTCACGGCGAGCCGCTCGCCTTCGCCGCCGACTTCCTGGCCATCGCCGCAGCTGAGGTGGGCTCGATCGCCGAGCGGCGCGTGGACCGCCTGCTCGACCCGCACCGCTCCCAGGGGCTGCCACCGTTCCTGGCCGAGGAGCCGGGCGTGAACTCCGGCCTGATGGTCGCGCAGTACACGGCCGCCGCGCTCGTGGCCGAGAACCGCCGCCTCGCCGCGCCGGCGAGCGTCGACTCCGTGCCGACCTCGGGCATGCAGGAGGACCACGTCTCGATGGGCTGGGGCGCGGCGCTCAAGCTGCGCACCGTGCTCGACAACCTGACGAGCATCCTGGCCGTCGAGCTGTGCGCGGCAGCGCGCGCGCAGGAGATGCGAGCGCCGCTCGAGCCGGCCGCGGCCACGGGGGCGGTGCGCAAGCTCCTGCGCAAGCAGGTCAAGGGCGTCGGGCCGGACCGCGTCGTGGCGCCCGAGCTGGCCGCCGCCGAGGCGTTGATCAGGAGCGGCGAGGTAATCGAAGCTGCCGAAGCGGTGGCCGGCCGGCTGAAGTGAGCAGGACGATCCAGGCCCCGCGCGGCGCCGACATCACGTGCAAGGGCTGGCCGCAGGAGGCGGCGATGCGCATGTTGATGAACAACCTCGACCCCGAGGTCGCCGAGCGCCCCGAGGACCTCGTCGTCTACGGGGGCACGGGTCGCGCCGCGCGCTCGTGGGAGGCGTTCGACGCCATCGTCCGCGAGCTCCGCCATCTCGAGGGCGACCAGACGCTGCTCGTGCAGTCGGGCAAGCCGGTCGGCGTCTTCGACACGCACGAGTGGGCGCCGCGGGTCCTGATCTCCAACTCGATGCTCGTCCCTGAGTGGGCGACGTGGGACGAGTTCCGGCGCCTCGAGGCGATGGGACTGACGATGTACGGCCAGATGACGGCCGGCTCGTGGATCTACATCGGCACGCAGGGCATCCTGCAGGGGACGTACGAGACGTTCGCCGCGATCGCGCGGAAGCGGTTCGGCGGCTCGCTCGCGGGCACGATCACTCTGACCGCCGGCCTCGGCGGCATGGGCGGCGCGCAGCCGCTCGCCGTCACCTTGAACGGCGGCGTCGCCGTTTGCGTCGAGGTCGACGAGGAGAGGATCGCCCGCCGTCTCGAGCACCGCTACCTCGACGTGCGGGCGCGCGACCTCGAGCACGCGCTCGAGCTCGCGATCCAGGCAAGGACGGAGAAGAAGGCGCTCTCCATCGGCGTCCTCGGCAACGCCGCCGAGATCGTGCCCGAGCTGGCGCGACGCAACATTCAGGTCGACGTCGTCACCGACCAGACGTCGGCCCACGACCCGCTGAGCTACGTCCCCGCCGGAGTCACGCCCGAGGACGCCGCCGAGCTGCGCCTGGACGACCCCGACGAATATGTGAGACGCGCGCGCGCGAGCATGGCTCGACACGTCGACGCGATGGTCGCGTTCCTCGACAGGGGCGCCGAGGTCTTCGACTACGGCAACAGCCTCCGCGCCGAGGCGCGCCTGGGCGGCTGCATCCGTGCCTTCGACTACCCGGGTTTCGTCCCCGCGTACATCCGGCCCCTGTTCTGCGAGGGCAAGGGCCCGTTTCGTTGGGTCGCGCTGTCGGGCGAGCAGGCGGACATCGCCGCCACTGACCGAGCGATGGTGGAGGAGTTCGCCGAGGACGAGGCGCTTGTGCGCTGGATCAAGGCGGCGGGCGAGCGCGTGCGCTTCCAGGGACTGCCGGCGCGCATATGCTGGCTCGGCTACGGCGAGCGCGCCCGCGCGGGCCGGCTGTTCAACGAGCTCGTGCGCAGCGGCGCGGTCAAGGCTCCGATCGTGATCGGCCGCGACCACCTCGACTCCGGCTCGGTCGCCTCGCCTTACCGGGAGACAGAGGCGATGCGGGACGGCTCCGATGCGATCGCCGACTGGCCCATCCTCAACGCCCTGCTCAACACGTCGAGCGGCGCGTCGTGGGTGAGCGTCCACCATGGCGGTGGGGTGGGCATCGGGCGCTCGATCCACGCGGGCATGGTCGCCGTCGCCGACGGCAGCGAGACCGCCGCGCGCAAGCTCGAGCGCGTGCTGACCAACGACCCGGGCACCGGCGTCATGCGCCACGCCGACGCGGGCTATGAGCGCGCGGTCGAGGTCGCGCGCGAGCGCGGCGTCCGCATCCCGATGGCACCGACGACGACTTGATCGGCTCGGGCAAATGGCACGCCGAGCAAGCCTGGCTCGGCCGCCGCGCCGAGAACGTGCTCATCGAGGTCGAGGGCGGTCGCATCACGTCGGTGGTGGAGGACGCTTTCGCTCCACCGGACGCGGTGACCCTCAAGGGCTGGACGATCCCGGGCCTCGCCAACGTCCACAGCCACGCGTTCCAGCGCCTGCTCCGGGGCGAGATCGAGTCTGGCGGCGGCGACTTCTGGGAGTGGCGGGAGCGCATGTACCGCTACACCGAGTGGGACGCGGCCGACTACTTCAAGCACGGCCGCCTTGTCTTCCGCGAGATGCTCCAGGCCGGCATCACCGCCGTCGGCGAGTTCCACTACCTCCACGGCCATGGCAACGAGCTGGGGGAGGCCCTGATCGACGCCGCCGCCGAGGAGGGGATCCGGATCACGCTGATCGACGCCTGCTACCTGCGCGGCGGCATGGACGGCCGGCCCCTCGAGCTGGAGCAGATCTCCTTCAGCGACGGTGACGCCGACGCCTGGGCGCGACGCGTCGACGACCTGTCCGATGGCGACGGGGTGCGCATCGCGGCCGCCATCCACAGCGTCCGCGCGGTCGACCCCGAGTCGATGCGCATAGTCGCCACGTACGCCCGCGAACGCCACGCGCCGCTGCACGTGCACCTCGCCGAGCAGCCCGCCGAGTTCGAGGAGTGCAAGGCGGTGGAGGGCTGCACGCCGGCCGAGCTCCTCGACCGCGAGGGCATCCTCGGTCCCGATCTGACCACGGTGCACTCCATCCACGTCGACGCCCACGACGTCACGCTGCTCGGGGCGAACCAGGTCAACGTGTGCGCCTGCCCGACGACCGAGCGTGACCTCGGCGACCGCGTCGGTCCGCTGCAGGCGCTCAGCCAGGCCGGCTGCCGGCTGAGCGTGGGCAGCGACTCCAACGTCGTCATCGACGTGCTCGAGGAGGCGCGCGCGGTCGACCTCGACCAGCGCCGCGCGAACGGCCGCCGGGTGCTGCACCAGCCGCTGGAGCTCCTCGAGGTCGCGACCGTGAACGGGATGCGGGCGCTCGGCTGGGAGGCCGGCGAGCTCAAGCCTGGGATGCTCGCCGACTTTGTCACCCTCGACTCCTCGAACGGACCGTGGCGGGAGCTGACGCCCGCGTACATCGTCTACGGCCTGAGCGGGAGAGATGTGACGAACGTGGTCGTCGGCGGAGTGACGGTGGTGAGCACGTGAGGCGATGAAGCGCCTGCGGAACATCGGCCGCCTGTTCACCGGCACGCCTGCCGGCGTCGTCGAGGACGCCTCGGTGATCATCGACGGCGAGGAGATCGCATGGTGCGGCAAGCAGCGGGACGAGCCGCGGGAGCTGATGGAGTCGGTCGCCGACGAGCACGACTGCGCCGGCGGGCTCGTGACCGCCGGTCTCATCGACGCGCACACGCATCCGGTCTACGCGGGCGACCGCATGGCCGAGGTCGCGATGCGGTCCGCGGGCGCCACATACGAGCAGGTGGCGAAGGCGGGAGGCGGGATCAGGGCGACGGTCAGCGCCACCCGCGCGGAGCCTATGAGCGCGCTCGAGGAGGCGACCGCTCGCCGCCTGTGGACGTGGCTCGAGGGCGGCGCCACCACGATCGAGGCGAAGACCGGCTATCACCTGCAGCGCGAAGGAGAGATCGAGGCGACCCGCCTTCTTGCGCGGCTCGGCACCCGACCAGACCTGCCGCGGATCGAGGTCACGTTCCTGGCCGCGCACGCGCTACCCCCCGACCGCTGGGCACGCATGGGCGCGTACGCCAAGCAGGTGGCTGACTGGTGCGACGACGCGTACATGGCGGGGGCGCGTTTCTGCGACGTGTTCTGCGACCGGGGCTACTTCAGCGTCGCGCAGTCGCGAGCCATCCTCAAGGCGGCGATCAAGTCGAAGCTCATCCCGCGCCTGCACGCGGACGAGCTCGCTCGCACCGGGGGCTCCGCGTTGGCGGCGGAGCTGCACGCCGTCTCCGCGGACCATCTGCTGCGCGCGAATCGAGGCGACGCGGCTGCGCTTGCGCGCGCCGGCGTGGTGGCGACGCTGGCCCCCGGCACCGCGCTGGCGATCGGCAAGCTGCCGCCGGTGAAGGAGCTCATGGACGCCGGGGCGGTGATCGCGCTCGGGAGCGACCACAACCCGGGCACCAGCGGCATCACGAGCATGAGCGTCGTCGTCGCGCTTGCCGTGGCCGTGTTCAAGATGTCGGTCGAGCGAGCCCTCCTGGCGGCCACGCTCGGCGGGGCGCTCTCGCTCTCCCGCTCAGATCGCGGGGTCGTGGAGGCCCACAAGCTGGCCGATCTTGTCCTCTGGGAGGCCGAGCACGAGGGCGCCTTCGCCTGGGCCTACGGACTCGCGCCGCGCACCGTCTGGCTGCGGGGTACGCAAGTTTTTGCGTGAAAAATGGTTGCTAATTGCGTGCACTCCGTCTATAAGTTGCACCTGAACGGCCGCCCGCTCAGCGAGTTCGAATCCACCGCGGTCGAAATGGAGGAAGGCAAGTAGTGCAGTCAATCTCAAAGTGGAACCCCCTGGCGCTGAAGCTTCTCCTGTGGGTAATGGGAGTTCTTCTGGTCGTCGGCTCGGCTGCGAGCTTTGTCGGCGATACGGTCTTCAACTTCGGTAGCGGCGCGGGCGTCACGGCTCCAGTCGCGGGTATCGCGTTCGGCGCTGGCATGATGATCGCTGGCTTCGACCCGATCGCCAACGTCAGCTGGGTTCGCGCGCTGGTCCTCTACGCAATCCTCGAGATCGTCTACCAGATCTTCACGCAGGTGACGATCGGCAACTTCGACATCGTGGCCGTCATCATCGGGATCCTGGTCGCGGTGCTCGTGCTCGTGCTGTACCCGAACAAGCCGGCCCTGTGGATGCAGGGTGGCACCACCTCGGGTGCGCGCGCCTAAGTTCTGACCCTTCGGTTGCGGCAAAGGGCGGCCTACCCGGGCCGCCCTTTTTTTGAGTATGAGAGGAAACCCAAATGGTTTCCTCTCATCGCCCGGGCGCTGCGCGCCGGGGCTGCTCTCCTTCCGGTATAAGGTTCGGCTCTTTCTTAGTTGCCACTCGTCGCCACGATTGGGAGACGAGGGAGACAAGTCGCGGCCGGGATGAACCCGGCCGCCAGGGCGACGTCTTTTCTATCCCGAGATCACCGTGGATTGCGCGATCTCGTCATGGATCGGCTGCCGTGTGATCCACGACAGCGGCAGCAGCGCAAACCTGAGCAGCGACTGCGTCAGAGTCAGCGGCGATCCGTCGACCGCGACCACACGCTGTCGCGTCACCACTCCGCCGAGCGTCCGGCCCCAGACGGTCCAGCACACCGCGTGGTAAGCGGCCGCGAACACGATCGCGCGCCCGATGCGCCTGCGCCCCGTGAGCCGCACCAACGTGAGGCACATCGCGACATCGACGCTCGCCGAGCGGACGCGGTCAGGTTCGGGCGGGGTCGGGCCAGGGACCGGCTCACGGCCACGCACCCGCATGAGGTAGAGGCGCGTGAGCAGGTGATGGACCGGGAGCTGCATCGCCGTATAGACGGGAGGAGGAACGCGCGGACGGTACCCCTCCAGGGTGGCAAGCAGCCGGCCCTCGGTCGACCTGACTCTGAAGGAACCTCCGGGCGCGCCGGCGGCCAAACCACCCTCGATGGGCCAGTTGACCTGGGACTTCGAGACGCGCGGAGCTCCGAAGCGCAAGAGCTCGACCGGGCCCACACGCATCGAGGTGCCGCGCATCCGCGCCAGCCCTAGCGTCAGCACGGTGAGGTCGGTCATGTAGCGGTCGAGCAGCTCTTTGCCGCTCACCGCCCGGTTGGTCGCGACCGCGTCCTCGACGTACACTCGCCCGTCCTGCCACCGCGCCACCCGAATATGGTGGCAGTTGGCCATGGCCAGGCTGGAGTTCACCTCGACGATCGACGTCGCCACCACTCCCGAGCGCGCTTTCGAGTACTTCGCCGACCACAGACACGTGGCGCAGGTCCTCGAGGGTGTGAGCCGCTGGCAGCCAATCGGGACCAGGAGCCGTGGCGTGGGCGCCCGCTACGACGTCGAGATGGTGACGTTCGGGGTGCCGCTCAAGAACGTCCTGCGCCTGAACCGCTGGCGCCGCCCGGAGGCGATCGAGTGGGAGTCGGAGTCTGGCTTGATCCGGCAAGAGGGCGGCTTCCGGTTCCACAAGACAGATCGCGGCGTGCGGATCGAGCTCCGGATCGCTTACGAGCCTCCCGGGTCGGCGGTCGGGGCTGCGGTCGCGCGGCGCATGGACGGCATGGTGCGGCGCCGCCTGGAGCGGGCCCTGGAGCGCATCCGGGACGTACTCGAGTCCTAAAGTTTTCTGACATGAAGCTGACCCGCGAGGCGTCCGCGATCCTGGGCGGGACCACGATCGGCATGCTCGCGCTGCGATCGGGGCGGCTGCCGCTGGTGAACCCGGCCGTATTCAGCTTCGCGCAGGGCTCGCTGTGGGTGACGACGTCGCGCTACGCGGCCAAGACGATCATCGCCCGCAAAGACCCGCGCGCCGCCTTCCTCGTCGACGGCGGCCGGCGCGCGGTGCTTCTGCGCGGGACGCTCGAGGTGTTCGACCCGCTGAACCTGTCCAACGACATCCGGGCGATCCTCGACGGCCCGGCCTACTTCCTCGGCCTCGCCGGCTACGCCCTGCGCAACGCGCCCTTCGTCGCCGGCTACGCCCTCGACCTGGCCCGGCTGCCCCGCGAGTGGATGCCCTACAACCGCGTCGTCCTGCGCCTGCGGCTGGGCGATGCCGACACGGTGGAGGGGGCTCCGTTCCCCGCCGCGCAGGCGGCGCGCGTGCCCGCGGTGCCCGCCGAGGTCAGCCGGCGCCTCGCCGGCGTCTCGCGCGGCTACGCGTGCTGGATCGAAGGGGGCCTGCCGGTGATCCGTCCAGCGTTCTGGGAGGTCGAGCGCGGGCAGGTGAGCGTCGCCCCGACGAGCGGCCGGCCACGGGCGGGCTCGCCGGGCGCGCTGGTAGTCGAGCTGCACCACTGGTTCCGGCCCTCGTTGATGGTCGGGGCATGCGTGCGCGGCACATTTGTCGCCGCGACCGAAAAGGACGCAGTCGCGGAGCGTTACGGGATCGCGCTGGCGGAAGTTCCCCCGGTCATGGAGCTGAAGCCCGAACGCGTGACATCGTGGCGTGGGTTCGCGGTGACCACGTCCGTGCCTAAGTCGGCGCGCACGCTCCGCGTCGCCGAGGGCTGATGGCCAAGCCCGACGCCCCGGCGATCCGGATCCGCCGCTACGAGGCGGGCCGGTGGAGCGACTCACCCGACGCGGTGGTGACCGAGGAGCCGCTGCAGCTGCTCCTCGACGGCGAGCCGCTGTCGGTCGTGATGCGCACTCCTGGCCAGGACGTCGAGCTGGCGCTCGGACTGTTCTACGCCGAAGGCATCATCCGCGCGCTGTCGGACGTGGCGTCGGTGCGCATCAGCGCCGAGGCGGGCGAGAGCGAGCCTGGCGTGGTCCTCGATGCTTCGATCATGGAGTCAAACCATCTCGACGTCCGGCTCGCGCACGCGGCGCGCCGCAAGCCGGAGCGGTCGATGCTGGCCAGCGCCGCGTGCGGCGTGTGCGGCGCGGTGATGATCGAGGACCTGCGGCGCGATCTCTCGGTCCTCGACAGCCGCGGCAAGGTCGACCCGGCGATGCTGCCCGCGCTGGTCGAGCGCATGCGCTCGGGCCAGGGCGTCTTCGAGCGCACCGGCGGCCTCCACGCCGCCGGGCTGTTCGACGTCGGGGGTGAGCTGATCTGCATGCGCGAGGACGTGGGCCGCCACAACGCGGTCGACAAGGTCGCGGGGCGGATGCTGCTGGACGGGCGGCTGCCGATGCGCGAAGCGATCTTGGTGGTGAGCGGACGCGCGGGCTACGAGATCGTGCAGAAGTCGATCACGGCAGGCATTCCCGTGGTCGCCGCGGTGGGCGCGCCGTCCAGCCTGGCGGTGGCGCTGGCGCGCGAGTTCCACCAGACGCTGGTCGGGTTTTTGCGCGGCACCCGGTTCAACGTGTACTCCGCACCCGAGCGACTGGCGGGTTGATCGCCGCCGTCCAAGCGCGGCCCGCGCTGCGGGCGGCCCTCGTCGCTTCGCTCGTGCTCGTCCTCGAGTGGTCGCGCGCGCTGGGGGCGGCGCAACCGGGCTTCACCGTCGTCGCGCTGCTTCTGGGCGGAATCGCGCTGGCGGCGGTCGCGATCGGATGGCCGGCCGACCGGCTCGGCCTGGGCAGGTCGAGGTTGGGGCTGCGGCTGATCGGGGGATGCGCCCTCGGCGCGGTCCTGCTCCTGCCGGCCGCGGTGCGCTCGGGCACGGCGCCGCTGCTGCCGGCGGGGCTGGCGATGGCGGCGATCGCCGTCTCGATCGGCGAGGAGCTCGCGTTCCGGGGCGCGCTGTACGCCGCGCTCGAGGACGCCGGCGGCGCGCCCCTCGCTGTGCTCGGCACGACGCTGCTCTGGACGCTGGCCCACGCCCTCTCGCACCCGCCCGAGTTCCTCCCGGCCGTCGCCGCGGCGGGATTCCTCCTGGCCTTGTGGCGCTGGGCGTGCAGAGACCTGGTGGCACCGATCGTCGGGCACGCGATCGCCGACCTCGCGCTGTGAGAAAGCTCGCCCTACTGGGCGTCGCCGCCGCGTTCTACGCCGGCGCCGCGTGGTCGGTCGCGCCGGGCTTCTACGACGGCTTCGGCCCGCCGGCGCCGTACAACTTCACCTGCCCGCCCCCGCAGGCGGGCGCGAATCAGAAGCCGAGCTCGGGTCACGCGGACATCCCCGTCACCGGCGGCGTGAGCGAGGCGTTCTCGGCTTTCACGGACGACGGCCAGATCGTGATCGGTTTTCTGCCGGGCGCGTTCGTCGGCGGCGGCAAGACGACGATCACGGTCGACATCACCCCCCTCGACACTTGCCCGCAGCCCAGCGGGATCCGCTTCGTCACCAACGCGTACAAGATCACCGCCAGCGCGGCGCTCAACGCCGACAAGCGCGCCAACCTCACCCTCAGGTACTCGAACCTGGAGCCGGACCCCGCGAGCGTGTACCAGGCCACGGACCCGAACGGGACCTGGACCGAGAAGTCCTCGCAGCCGGGCGCGCCGTTCACCATCGTGACGACGACGACGACGTTCGGCTACTTCGCGGCTGGGTACGCGTCCAGCTCGCCGCCGCCGGGGGCCGTCACGATCGGCGGCGGGCAGCTGCTGCCAATCATCGTCGCGGTGCTGGTCGTGGTGGTCGTGCTCGCGGGCCTGCCGCTGGCGGTGATGCGCCGCCGCCGGTCGTAACACAACTTCCGCGATAGTCGCGACTAACAAGGGGTTCGACACCCCTACACCGCGGATAGTCGCGACTAACAAGGGGTTCGACACCCCTACACCGCGGATAGTCGCGACTAACAACGGGATTGGGGCTCCAACACCTCGGATAGTCGCGACTAACTAGACGTACTTCATCGCTTCGAACAGGTGGCCGCACGAGCGGCAGCGGTACTGAAGCGTCATCGCCTGGGTGCCGAAAAGCGAGATGACCTCGGCATCGCGCTTGCGGCAGTGCGGGCAGGCCGGCTCAGCCCGCGGCTTTTGACGCGGTGGTCGGCGCGTACTTCTTCTCCTCCAGGCCCCGCAGCATGCCAAAGGTGTGCTCGTCGATCGCGCCTGGCGCGGTCCGGCGCCGCAGCGGGTCCCACATCTCCCAATGGATGGTGACGTCGGGGGCCTTGGTCTCCAGCTGCTCCTCCAGGCGCGCGCGCATCTCGGCCGGGCCCATGCTCAGCGTGCCATCGCGGTGCATCGACTCGGTCTCGCCATCCGGCGGGCCGAAGAGTTCCAGCGCCTCCTGCCACGCGCGCAGCAAAGGGGCCTTGTCGATGCCCGAGCGCAGCCAGCTCCGGCCATGGAGGAAGTGGTAGCGCTCCTCCATCAGCATCTTGCGCAGACGGTGCTGCAGGACCTCGACCGAGCCGCCTACGCACGCCTCGATCATGACCGTGAACGCGGTGTCGAGGACCGCGTTCGCCGCGACAAACTGGCTCCATTCGGTCCAGGGCTCGTCGAAGTAGGCGAGGTTGCGGATGCTCGCCGGCTTCGACTCGCGGTTGGGCGTTCGCGGGTCTTCGCCAAGCGGCTCGAGGCAGCCGTAGAGGACACGGCTGTGCCCGAGGTCGTCGAGCCCCATCGCCGCGGCGGCGATGTCGGCCTCGAGCGACGGCGCTCGCGTGGCCCACTCCGCATAGCGGAGGCCGAGCATCTGCTTGTTGTCCGCGAGGGACAGGACCAGGTCGGAAAGGCTCATATCTCCCCGGGCGACCAGAGGCGGATCACGTCGGCCTTGCGCACGATGGCCATCTCGCACCAGCGCTCCTCGTCGTAGGTGGCCCGGGCGTAGGCCATCGCCAGGTCGGCGTCAGGCGCGACGACGCTGCCGACGAGATGAAGCGGATCGACGCGCGCCTTGCGCGCGAAGACCTCGTACTCCACGGCGTCCCCGCTGACGCGCTTGTAGCCGTTCTTGCTCACACCGCGAGACCCCACGCCTCGAGGGCATCGCGGCCGGCCTGCGTCATCCGCCCTGTGGTCCAGGGTGGGTCCCAAACGACATTGACGCGGACCTCGTCGATGCCCGGTTCGCGCAGGAGGCGCTCGCGCACGTCGTCGAGGATGAACTCGGACGCGGGGCAGCCCATGGCGGTGAACGTGAGGTCGACCTCGACCACCCCGTCCCGCTCGCTGACGCCATAGATGACGCCGAGGTCGACGAGGTTCACGGGCATCTCGGGGTCTTCGACCTCGGCGAGCGCCGCCCAGAGCCGCTCAGTCACGAGTCTCTGCGGTGAGTCTTGCGGAAGTTGTGGAACTCTTCCTGGAACATCGCGACCATCTCGACGTTGCGCGGGCCGCGGGCGCGCCAGCGCGTGAGCACGTCATCCCAGGTGGTCGGCTGCTTGAAGTCCCAACGCTTGTGCTCGGCGTCGAACTCGCAGGGGAAGGGGTAGTCGAGCTCCCACACGTCCTTGCCGTCTTTCGCCTCTTTGTGCGCCGGCACCTTGACACCGATCTGCTCGCAGTACGGCACGACCTGGGAGAGCCACCACTGCCGGAGCTGGTCATTGGTCAGGCCCTTTAGCCGGTAGTCGAGCTGCAGGGAGTGCATCTTCTTCGAGTCGGGAAGTCCGAACCATTCGACGCTGAGCGGGAACATCCAGTCGACCGCGCGCTGCAGCTCGTCCCTGGCCGCGCCGCCGGCGGCGGCGATGCGCTTCATCCACGTGCGGCCGTTGCGGAGGTGGAAGTTCTCCTCGAGCATGACCTTGTTCAGGCCGCGCTTCCACGGGCCGTAGGAGCACTTGTCGTGGATGTCGCCGAGGAGGCAGAACCCGGCCTGGTCGTAGAAGCCGTTGGCGACCACCAGCTCGGTCCACGTCTCGAGCGGGACGTCGAAGGCGTAGGGGTAGCGGAAGCTCTTGGGGTCGCGACTGAAGATGAGCTTCTCCTGGTCCTCGCCGAGCTCCTCGAGGATGTGGTAGGCGATGTGGGCGTGGGCGAGCTCGTCCTGGATGATGGCGATCCCGGTCATGAACGCGTTGATGCTGGGCGCGCGCTTGGCCGCGAGGTAGTAGGCGGGTGCGCTGATGAGCTCGGTGTCGCCCGAGACGATGAGGGTGTGCTTGAGCTCGCGGAGGTACTCGGGAGTCATCTCGTTGGTGGACTCGATTAGCTCGCCCGACTGGAGCATCTGATCGAGCTCGGCGGGGGTTGACATCAATTCAATTCTGGTACATCGGCATCGGTAGAATCGTGGTCTTCCCCAGGCCGATTTGGTCGGCCGCGCCGCGGTGGCTATAGCTCAGCTGGCAGAGCACCAGATTGTGGATCTGGGTGTCGCGGGTTCAAATCCCGCTAGCCACCCCAACATCCTCCCTAGCGAGGTATGATGTTCCCATGGCGGTCAAGTGGCGTGTGGACGAGCTCGCCGAGAGGAAAGGCTGGAATGCTCGGCGCTTGGCCGAGAAGGCCGGTGTCGATATCAAGACAGCTCGCAATATCCTGACGGGCCAAGCCACGCGTGTCGATCTGGAGACGATTGGGCGCTTAGCTGATGCCCTGGGGGTCGAGCCAGGCTCTCTCTGGCGCCGCGCTGGTGGTGCATCGCTCAAGGATCGTTGGGCCACGCTGGCCGGCGTCGCTGGCAAGGCAACCAAAGAAGAGATGGACAGCATCCTCGGAGGCGATTGGGACGAATCAACTGACCCTGGGCTGGAGAGAGCGACCCGCGACTTGTGACGCGCTGTTACATCGACACCAATTTTCTTTTCGCCTACAGTCGCCGAGCCAGCCAAGACCCAGACCCGCGCCTCGATAGCTGGCGCCGCCTTGTCGATCATGAACTTGGCGCCGACCCGGGCGTGATCAGTGGGCTTGTTCTCGATGAGCTGGCTTATCGGGTCGTGCTTACGTGGCTCAGGGATTCAGGCGACACAAATCCAATGTCGACGTTTCGGAAATCAGCGCCCGCTGTTATGCGCCGTATGCGCGGCCGACTTCGCCGCCTATGGAAGGCAATCGACGAAATGGATTTCGAAATCGCTGTTACAGATCGCTCCGTCACTCGTAGGGCTATGGATCTGATGTCCAAACCAGCTCTATCGCCCCGTGACGCTTTTCATGCGGCCCACGCCCTCGATTCTGGCTGTCCGGTGATCGTCAGCTCCGACCCGGACTACGACAGACTGGCCGCACTTCGTCGGATCGGGCCGGGCTGATAGCAGACTGAGGCGCCATGTATGCCGACTGCCCTGAGGTTCGTTCTCATTTTGAAAATCCGGATAAGTCAAGCCCGGCGCAAACCTGCGCCGAATAGTTAGATCAATTCACCTCTGTAGCGCCATCGCCGCCCCCTGTTGGGCAGCCACCCAACATGCCTGCCCCATCTCAGGCGACCGTCGTGCAGACGATGCGCGTCATGGGCGAGGCGGACACCATCGTCACCTATCCGGACCAGATCGACGCACTGGTTGCCGCCGGTTCAGACCCCCTTGCCTCCGCGACCAGTCTCGGCGAGCTGCGCGCCATGATCTCTCCGACTGGGTGGCAACCGGAGCTGGCGATACGGCCAGAGGAGCTGCGACAGCTCACTATTCCGACGCTCCTCATCTGGGGCGAGAACGATCCCCTCGGCGGCGCGGACGTCGCGCGGACGACAGCTGCCACGATCCCCCACGCGCTGTTGGAGGTGCTCTCAGCGGGTCACGCGCCCTGGCTTGGCCACCCCGATCGGGTGGCCACGTTGGTGAGCGACTTCCTGCGTCGAGACCCGTAACCGATCGACGGACTCGACTTCTGGAGAGCGGTTCTAGAGTCGTCCAACCAGCGACCCCAAACTTGTGTGCAAGTTCGGCTGCCAGGCGGAGATGAGCGTCAGGTTCTGCCAGATGCTATTCCTGGTGAGATCAATTGAGCATGCCGAGCGCGGATCGAGCGCAGCCTCGCGGTGGCGTCCCGCGGTGGATCCCTTTCTTCAACGCCGTGGCCAAACCGCTCCTCAAGCTCGGCGTGCCGATGGGGCCCGACGTCCTCATAACCGTCAGCGGCCGGAAGACGGGACTGCCGCGAACGACTCCTGTGACCATCTGCGAGTACGGCGGACGGCGGGGCTTCATCTCGCCCTTCGGCGAGACGAACTGGGCTCGCAACCTTCGTGCCGCCGGCGTGGCGACGATCAGCTTCGGCGGCCGACGCGAAACGGTGAAGACGGTGGAGCTGAACCAGGAGCAGGCGGCGGGCTTCGTCCGCGACGTAATTCTCCCGATCGCACGCCAGTCACGCCTCGGCAACTGGTTCGTCCGCAACGTGGACGGGCTCGACATCGACCACCCGGAGGATGCGGTGGTGGGCCGCCCCGTGTTCGAGATCGTGTCTGAGCCGTAGACATCACTCATCGGGGACGGAGTGGTGGGCTAGCAGGTCGGGGCGCGCTGAGCAACCCGCGCGTAGCATGCGCTGGAGGAGGAAGAAATGGCTGATCAGAGCACCAAGATCTACGTCCCACCGAAAGGCACCCGAGGCACCCGTGTGATGGATTTCGTCTTCGCCCTGATGAAGCCGTTCGCCGGCAGGGAGGTCAAGCGCTACCAGAAAGCCGACGGCCCCGAGCCGAAGCTGTTCATGGGCTTCCCCGTGCTCGTCCTCACCACCGTCGGCGCGAAGTCCGGCCAGGAGCGCTCAACCGTGTTGGGAGGATTCCCGGACGGGGACAACGCCTGGCTGATCATCGCTTCCAAGGGCGGTTCGGCCACGCATCCAGGCTGGTTCCACAACATCGCCGCCAACCCGGACAAGGTCTGGGCGCAGATCGGCAATCGCAAGTTCAAGGTCGAATGCAAGTCCCTCACCGGTAAAGAGCGGGAGGATGCCTATAACCGGGTGGCAAGCATTGCCAAGGCCTACCAGAGCTATCCCACGAAGACCGACCGCGAGATTCCCGTCCTCCGCCTGACGCCTGCGAGCTAGTGGCCCGGCCGTCGGTCTACGAGTTCGCCGGCGGCGAGCCCGCGTTCCTCGCCCTGGCGCACGCCGTGACCGAGCGCTGCATCGCCGACCCCGAGCTCAACCATGCGTTCTCGCAAGGCATGAGCCCCCGCCACGACGAGAACCTCGCCGCCTACTTGGCGGAGGTCTTCGGCGGCCCCAAGACCTACTCCGGCAGCCTGGGCGGACACTCCGGGATGCTGGCCATCCACGCCGGCCACGGCACCCCCGCGGAGTGGGGCGACCGTTTCGCGGCGTGCTTCATCCAGGCCCTGGACGACGCCGAGCTCCCGGAAGACGAGGAGTTTCGCGGCCTGCTCCGCGAGTACATCCACTGGGCGACGCGCGAGGTCAACAGATACGGCCCCGTTGGTGCCCAGGTGGAACCTGACAGGCCGATGCCACGTTGGTCATGGCAGGGGCTCGAGTCCGAAGAGCGATGAATCGAATCAAGATGGTCGAGGAGGGCGAGGCCCACGGGGCGCTGGCCGAGATCTACGCCAAGAGCAAGGCCCGCAGCGTGGCCAAGGTCGTGCCCGAGATCCTGCGCACGATGAGCCTCCGTCCCGACTTCCTGCAGGCGGTCGACGCGGCCTCACGCATGCATTTCTCCGACGGCGCGCTGACGCGCGCCCAGCACGAGATGGTCGCGTCCTATGTGTCCGCGCTGAACAAGTGCAGGTATTGACTCAGCTCGCACAGCTGGTTCCTGCAGTTGCAGGGCGAGACGTATGGCCCGGTCGCCGAGGCGCTGCGCGCGGGCGACCTCGACGCCGCCGGGCTCGATCGGCCGCACCGCCTCCTCCTCGAGTTCGTCGAGACCATCACCCGCCACGCCTACAAGGTGACCGACGCGCAGGTGCAGGCCTTGCGCGACGCCGCCTGGTCTGACGAGCAGATCGCCGAAGCGGCCTACGACGCCGCCTTGTTCAACCTTTTTGTCCGCCTGGCGGACACCTTCGACATCGTGCCGCCGGGGATGTACGAGACAGGCGGAGTGCCGCCCGCAGCCGTCAAACCCTAGGCCCAGAACCTTCGTTAGTCGCGACTATCGCGACATTTCTCGAGCCAAAACCTTCGTTAGTCGCGACTATCGCGACACTTCTCGAGCCAGAACCCTCGTTAGTCGCGACTATCGCGAGGTCTTTTCGCCCCTCACCCCGACCCTCTCCCCTGACGGGGAGAGGGAGCTTGGCCCCGCACCCCGACCCTCTCTCGTGAAGGGGCGAGGGAGTTTCAGGCGCGGTTCAGGTCGGTGAAGTCGTTGATGATCAGGCCGAAGTAGGTCTGGTCCAGGCCCCAGGCCTTCGCGTACGGAAGCGTCTGCTGTGACAGCACGTTGCCTGACGAGTCGCGCGTGATCAGCGTCGTCGTCCCGTGCAGGAAGACCCCGACGAGCCGGCTGGCCTGGGTGCTGAACTTCGGCAGGTAAAGCACCAGCTCGACGCGGTCGAAGCTGTAGGTCTTCTGCACGAACTTGCCGGAGCCGTCCGCCTGGATCACGTCGGTGAACTCCGTCAGGGCGTCCCCGACAGCGCCGTCCGCAGCCAGCTTGGGGTCGTGCGCGCGACGCGCCTCGGACTCGATCATCAAGTTGAGGACGACGGCGTGGGCCATCTGGGTTGCGCTCGCCGCAGCCTTGGAGTCGAACGCGGCGACGTTGTCGGGCACGGACACGTTGGGGAGGGGTGGCACAACCCAGACCCGCGCCGATGCCGAGGTCGGGCTGCCGGACCCCGAGGGCGGCAGGGCGACGCGGGCGGAGTTCACGGCCCAGGAGCCGATGTCCTGGGCGTTGGCCGAGCCGATCGTCAGGGCCAGCGTCGGCCGCGTGCCATCGGGCAGCTCGGGCGCGGGGATGACGCTGTGCAGGGAAAGCTGCGCCGAAAGCGGCAGCGACGTCACGAGCAGCGCGCTCACCCCCAGCACGGCCGGCGCGGACCAGCCCATGGCGCGCAAAACGCGCAGCCCGCCGCCGGCTTCCTCCAGCGGCGCCACCAGGCGCATCAGCGCGAACCGGCCCGCGCACGCGAACACCAGGCTGGCGAGGATCGCCGTCTTGGTCCAGAACTCGAGCGTGGTCGGCCCGAGCAGCACCACCGACAGCAGGGCGACGATGACCCCGAAGACGAACCTCCCGACCTGGCCGTCGGGCACGGTGCGCGGGTCGGGGATCATGAAGAAGGCGAAGATCAGGACCTCCGGTGACGTGACGAGGATCTGCCACAGCTGCTGGCCGCACATCGGTGTGGCGTACCAGCTGGCGATCATGCAGTGGTCCGGCACGGGCAGCAGCGCCAGCGCCGCGAACAGCGCGAAGGCCGCCATGTAGCCGAGCTCGAGGCCCAGCAGCTTGAGCTCCCAGGCGATGAACAGCCCGCCGCCGATCAGGATCGCGTAGGTCACGATCATCCACTGCCCCATCGGGATCCACCACAGATCCTGCGGCTCGGTGTACGCCGGCCCAAGGGCCACGAACGCGAGCACCAGGCCGAGGTTCGAGGGGTTGAAGATGTGGCGGCCGCGGTAGCGGATGACGTACTTCGAGATCATCGAGAAGGCGACGACGCCGGCGAAGATCCACCAGCCGCGTGTGCTCCACCACTGCCCATGGAACGTGCCCGGGACACGGAGGATGAAGGCTGTGCTGTTGCCGGTCAGCAGGCCGCTCGCGGGCCACATGATCACCTTGTTGCGGCCGAACTCGTAGCCGAACTCGATCAGGGCCCCGGCGGCGAGGCAGATGAGGATCTGGGCGACAGAGAGCCGGAAATCGAGCACCGTCTGGCCAAGCGCCTGGAGCGTGAGCAGCACGACGGCGACGTGGAGCCGCGGGTCCCGGATGCTCGGCAGCAGGACCGGGTACTCACGGCCGCGGATGGTCAGGGTGCGCCGCTTGGCCGCCATGGTCAGGTAACGCAGTTTGAATTGCCGGCGTTACAGCGTCCAGTGGCATGCTTGACAGGTTGACGAAGGCCATCTCCCTCGTGGCCCTGGCGGTCGCTCTGGCCGCCTGCGACCCCTTCGGTTTGCCGTCCACGCGCGCGCTGGAGAACGGAGCGTCGGGCATGCTGACCTCGGCGCAGAGCTTCGAGCTCAAAGGCACGTACAAGGCGGCCGGCGACACCTGGACGATCGACCTCCAGGTCACGCGGCACGCGCCCGACGCCGACGACACGCACCTCTTCGCCGGCGATTCCAAAGACAAGGTCGAGGCGATCGTGATCGGCGGCGGAAGGGCTTACTACCGAGGCGAGCAGTTCCTTGCGCGGCATATGACCGACCCCCAGTCGCAAGGCCTCGTCAAGGCTGCTGGCAACGCGTGGTGGACCGGTGTCGCCGTCAGCCTGCCCAGGCTGCCCGACCTCACGGGAGGCGCCGCCTTTCGCGCCGGCTTTCTCGGCCCTGCCGTCGACCGGCGCACCGACCACCAGACGGTCGCCGGGGTCGACGCGGTCGAGCTCTCGGGCGCGAGGGCCGACGTGTACATCTCGTCGGCGGCCCCGTACAACCTGCTGCGAGTGCGTCTGAAGGGAGGCGTCGTCGTCGACGGCATCAGCGACGCCGACCTCGTCTTCAGTCACGTGAACGCTGACTTCAACATCGCGCCCCCGAGGAACGTCATCGACTTCAGCAACGCCTCCACGCTGCCGCCGATCTACAGCGTCGAGTCAGTCGACACGTCACGCTGCGCCGCGACCTGCCTGGTGACGGCGACGGTGCGGAACCTGGGCGGCGCGAGCGGCGCGAGCGCGCCGTCGACGGTCACGTTCACCATGACCGACCCGATCTCGAAGCAGGCGCTCGGCTCCTGCACGGCGACAATCCGGCCTGACGTCGGGTACAACAACCAGACGACCGTGTCGTGCACGATCGGCCACGCGGCCGCGAACGCGGTCGTCGTCACCGCGAGCGCCGACAACCCTGGGCGCGGCTGAAAGTCTTAGAGCCTGCTGGGCGTCCCGTCCGGTAACGTCGGCTGAGGATGCGGGGTTGGGCGGTTGTCGCCGTCGTGGCGCTGGTCGAGGTCGCGTGCGCCAGCCCACCGACGCCGTCAAGGTCGAGCGACCCGCACGTATTCATCATCGTGATGGAGAATCACTCCGCCGACCAGGCGCTGAGCGGCGCGTTCACGGCATCGCTCGCCGCGACCTACGGCATGGCCGAGAACTACCACGCGATCACCCACCCCAGCCTGCCCAACTACCTGGCGATCACGTCGGGGTCGACGTGGGGGGTGGAGGACGACAGCTACCACGTGCTGCCGAGCGGCAAAGACCTGGGCGCGCAGCTGACCAGGGCGGGGGTGAAGTGGCGCGCGTACATGGAGGGGATGACCGACGCGGGCTGCATCGACAGCCCGCTGCCTTATGACCCGGGCCACAACCCGTTCGCGTTCTACGGCGGGGCATGCCCGCCCAACGTCGTCCCTCTGACCGAGCTGTCCGCAGACCTGGCGGGCGACACGCCGCGGTTCGTCTGGATCACCCCCGACCGCTGCCACGACACGCACGACTGCGAGGTCTCGGAGGGGGACGACTGGCTCCGCGGGCAGGTGGGGGAGATCCTGGCCTCGAAGGCCTGGAAGTCGGGAGGAGTGCTGTTCCTGACCTATGACGAGGACGACTCCAGCTCCGACAACCGCGTCCTGACCGTGGTGGCCGCGCCGGGGACGAGGCACGCCACCAGCAAGCGGGCGTACGACCACTACTCCCTGCTGGCGACGATCGAGGACCTGCTCGGGGTGGGCCGGCTGGGCAAGGCGGCGGGCGCCCGCCCGATGACGGACCTCTTGCCCTCTACCTTATCTATGTGACCCTCACGATCTGCGACGTCGGGCCGCGCGACGGCCTGCAGAACGAGGCGAAGACGCTCGAGCCGCGAGTGCGGGCCGAGCTGTGCGACCGGCTCGCGGTCGCCGGTCTGAAGCGCATGGAGGCGGCGAGCTTTGTTCACCCCAAGCTGGTGCCGCAGATGGCCGGCGCCGAACAGGTGATGGCGGCGCTGCGTCGCAAGCCGGGCACCGTCTACGCGGGCCTGGTCCTCAACGAGAAGGGTTACGAGCGCGCGGTGGAGGCCGGCGTCGACGAGGTGCATTACGCCTTCGCGGCCACGGACGAGTTCGGACGCCGCAACCAGAACGCGACCACGGCCGAGGGCCTCAAGACGGCGCTGGCGCTGGTGGCCCGCGCGCGGAGCGACCGGGTGCCGGTCACCGTGACCGTCAGCGTCGCGTTCGGATGCCCGTTCGAGGGACCCGTGCCGCCGGAGCGCGTGCTGAAGATCGTCGAGCACCTGATGAACGTGCCTCCGGACGAGGTGTGCCTCGCGGACACGATCGGCGTGGGAGTCCCTGTCCAGGTGCGCGAGCTCGTGCGCGGCGCGCGGGCTTTCGGCGCCACCATCGGCGCGCACTTCCACAACACGCGCAACACGGGCTACGCGAACGCGCTGGCGGCGCTGGAGGAGGGAGTCGTCTCGCTGGACGCTTCGGTCGGAGGAGCGGGCGGCTGCCCGTTCGCTCCGAACGCCACGGGCAACATCGCCACCGAGGACCTGGTCTATCTGTTGCGGGGTATGGGAGTCGAAACGGGGATCGACCTGGACGCGCTCATCGCCACCTCACGGTGGCTGGGCACCCAGCTCGGCAAGGACCTGCCGGGGATGCTCGCGCGGGCGGGCGACTACCCGGCCCGGGCCGCCTCCAAGCTGTAGAGGGCGCCGAACTTCTGCTGCACGTAGGCGATCCACGGCGCCGCGGTGAGCGGCTTGCCGGTCGCGCGCTCGAGCAGCTCGTTGGGGGTGAACTTGCGGCCGTGGCGGTGGACGTTCTTGCGGAGCCAGCCCAGGAGATTCGCGAACTGGCCCCTTTCGATCTGGGCGTCGAGGTCGGGGATGTCGAGGCGGATCTTCTCCATCAGCTGGGCGCTGACCAGGTTCCCGATCGTGTAGCCGGGGAAGATGCCGAAGCTCACGAAGGACCAGTGGATGTCCTGGAGTGCGCCGTCGCGGTCGTTCGGCACGTCGAGCCCGAGATAGGACTTGAAGCGCGAGTTCCACGCCTCGGGAAGGTCTTTGACCTTGAGCTTGCCCTCGAGCAGCTCGTTCTCCAGCTCGAAGCGGAGGAGGACGTGCAGGTTGTAGGTGACCTCGTCCGCCTCGACGCGGATGTAGGTCGGATGTGACTTGTTGACCGCGCGGTAGAAGTCCTCCTCCTCGACGCCCCTGAGCGGGTCGGGGAAGACTGACCTCAGGCTCGGGTAGAAGTGGCGCCAGAACGCGCGGCTCCGGCCGACGAGGTTCTCCCACAGGCGCGACTGCGACTCGTGGACACCGGGCGAGGCGCCGTCCCAAAGCGGCGTCCGGTCGATCTCACGCGCCATGCCCTGGTTGTACATGGCGTGTCCCGACTCGTGGATGGAGCCGAAGAGGCACTCGTTGAAGAAGTCGCGCGACACGCGCGTGGTGATGCGGACGTCGCCGGGGCCGAAGCCCGTGGAGAAGGGATGCGTGGAGATGTCCTGCCTTCCCCTCTCCAGGTCGTAGCCCAGGTGCTTGACGACGTCGAGCGCGTAGGCGACCTGGAGGTCGGGGTCGAAGCCCCGGTGGAGCGCGCTGTCGTCGATCGCGTCGGCGTGGCGCGCGATGCCGGCGACCAGGGGGACGATGGCATCCTTCAGCTGGGCGAAGATCCCGGCCAGCTCCTTGGAGGTCATGCCCGGCTCGCTGCGGTCGAGGAGGGCGTCGTAGGGCCGGTCCTTGTAGCCGAGCGCGTCGGCGATGCGCCGGTTCAGCTCGACGTTCTTCTCGAGGTAGGGGGCGAAGGACGCGAAGTCGGCGTCCTCGCGCGCCTTGCGCCACACCGGCTGCGCGACGGAGCCCGCGCGGGCGATCTCGGCCACGAGGTCGGGCGGAAGCTTGCGCGCCTGGTCGTAGTCGCGGCGGGTGACGCGGACGATGCTGGCCTCGTCGGAGTCGAAGGGCGCGCTCGCCAGCTCGTCCTCGAGGTCGTCGAGGAGGCGGCCGACCTCATCAGACGTGAACTTGACGTGGGACAGGCGGAGCAGGGTGGAGAGCTGCTCGGCGCGGCCCTGGACGCCGCCCGGCGGCATGTAGGTTTCCTGGTCCCACTCCAGGACCATCGCGGCCCGGTTGAGGTCGGTGACCTCGGCCAGGATTTCCCGCAGCTGCTGGAGCTTGCCGCTCGAGTCGGCGTTCGTGTTGCCCACCACGCCCTACGGGTATTCTCCCGAATAGCCGTGCCGGCGTGTCGCCCCGCTAGCTCAGTGGATAGAGCATCTGTCTTCTAAACAGAGGGTCGGGGGTTCGAATCCCTCGCGGGGCACTTTCGTGATTTTTGGGGGTGACACGGAGGATTTCCGCATTTGCCGGCACTTGCGAGTTTGGTGCGCGCGCGAAGCCCGCATTCGCCGGCACTTGCGGGCTTCAAGCTCTCAACCAGCGGCGATCACGGCCACGGCGGCGATCGCCAGCACGGCTCCAGCAGCCTGCGTCGCGGTCAGCCGCTCGTGCAGGAAAAAGCGCGCGCACAGGATCGTGAACGCCGGGTAGAACGAGGTCAACAGCGCGCTGACCGACAGCAGGCCGTTGACGGTCGCGTACAGGTAGAGGATCGCGCCCGCTCCGTCGAGGACCGCCGCCACCGCGATCAGACGCGCGCTGCCGCGGCCTGGCAGCACCGGCACGCGAGTGATCAACGCGTAGCTGATCGCCACCGCCGCCGATGCGATGCGTCCGCTCACGAATGCGGTGACCCCGGCCGAGCTCCCCACGTGGTAGAGGACGAAGAAGACTCCGAACATCGCGCCCGCGATCAGAGCAAGCACCACGGCCGTGCCGGCGCCGGGCTGCGACGCGCGACCTCCGGCGTTGATCAGGATGATCGCCAGCAGGCCCGCCACCACGCCGGCGCCCTGGCCGATGTGGAGACGCTCGCCGCCCGCAAAGACGCCGACCACCGTCGGCAGCGCAGCGGCGATCACGCCCGTGATCGGAGCCACCACCCCGATCAGACCGACCGCCATGGCGCGGTAGAAAAGGATCAGGCCGAAGCCGCCGAGCGCGCCGCCCACGAACGTAACGGCCGCCGCTTCGGCGTCCCAGCGCAGCGGCAGCAGTAGCAGGGCAAACGGGAGGGTGACCAGGCCGACCACCTGGACCCCGACCACGACGCTGGGCGCCGGGCTGCGCCGGGCAGCCAGTCCGGCCGAGAAGTCGGCCACGCCAAGAGTCGCGGCGGCGCCGAGCGCCGCGGCGGGGGAGAGGAGCTGGTTCAGGGAGCGGATCGTAGCCGGGCATCGAGCGCGCTCGGCGTACCCTGCATGCCATGGCCATCCCCGATCCCGGTTCTGACCGAGGCTGGATCGACAAGGCGCACGCCTTTCACAAACGCCAGCACCCCGTGGTGCGACGCGTGGTGGTCGCGATCATCGGTGGCGTGCTCCTGCTCGCCGGCACGGCGCTGCTGGTGCTGCCTGGTCCCGGGATCGTGGTCATCCTCGCCGGGATCGCGGTTCTGTCCCTCGAGTTCGAGTGGGCCGGACGGCTGGTCGAGAGAGCGCGCGGCCTCTGGCACAGGATCAAGAGCCGGTTCTGACCACGCCGGCGTGGGCGGCGCCGATTTTGCCTGTCCCGAGTGCATCGAGTGGACCGGCGCATGGCCGCGTCCAGCGTCTACAGGACGCGGCCGGTCAAGTAGTAGGTAGGGTCAGGCCGCCCGCCGGCCCTCCATCGATTCGATCAGCTGCTTGTAGCTCCGCATCGTCTGGCGCAGCATCTCGGTGTCGCCGTCCTTGCCGTCGACGTCGCGGTGCATCGCGCGCATGCGCTCCTGCATCGTCCGGGTGACCCGTTCGACGATCTCCTGCATCAGCTGCTCCGCCTTCTTGACGGCGGCTTTGGGGTCCTCGATGAACTCCGATTGGATCTCGTCGAACCGGCTGTGAAACTCGGCCAGGTCCGGCCAGATGTCCATCTGCGCCGGCTGCCGCGCCGCCGTCGGCGGGGGGTTGGTGTGCATCGGCTTGTCCGAGCGGATGGGCTCAGTGGTCGTTTCGTCGCGCATCTCGCGCGGCTCACGCATCTCGCGCGGCTCACGCATCTCGCGCGGCTCACGCATCTCGCGCGGCTCACGCGCCTCCTGCGGCTCACGCGCCTCCTGCGGCTCGCGAGCCTCCCGTGTCTCGCTCATGACGCAACCTCCCTGCGGCCTTCGGGCCGGCGCATCCGCTCCGAGCCGACCGCGTCGTCGACGATCCGCTTGTAGTGCACCATCGCCACCCGCATGCCCTCGGTGCCCTGCCGGCCCTGGTCGCTCGCGGCAGCCTCGCGGGCCATGCGCATCTCGTGCGGAACCTTCTTCTCATCGTCGAGGGTCGCGCCGCGTTCGCCCAGGATCATGACCGCGGCTTTGTCCGCCTCCTGGACGGCGCCGCGCGGATCCTCGATGAACCGCGCCTCGATCATCTGCCACGACCTCGCGAATCTGTCGCGTGATTCGTCCGGCAGCGGCCGCAGCCGAGGGCTCCGATTGCGAGACATCGCGACGATCAGCCCGACCACGATGAGCAGGGCCACGATTCCAATCACCA
>Ga0209470_1000479_pt1 | contig 31730 bp, 29 predicted proteins | sample GraSoiAngelo_125_FD_185882 | JGI IMG/M metagenome (GOLD analysis project Ga0209470, IMG submission 185882) | Grasslands soil microbial communities from the Angelo Coastal Reserve, California, USA - 14_0927_05_40cm (SPAdes) (version 2) | ecosystem: Environmental > Terrestrial > Soil > Grasslands ... | reverse complement strand
AGAGGAGGATGCCGGCCGCCGCGAGGCCCTGGGGCGCGTCCAGCTCGCCCTCCTCGTCGTAGAGCTTGAAGACGATCGCCGTGCTCGAGAGCGAGACGAGGAAGCCGGTGAAGAGCGCCGCCGGCCAGGGGAGCGCGAGCGCGCGGAACGCGAGCGCCGTCACCCCCACGCTGCCCGCCACCTGGAGCGCGCCGCTGGCGATCATGCGGGGGAGGATCCGCCGGAGACGCTCGAGCGAGAACTCGATCCCGACGCCGAAGAGGAGGAGGGCCACGCCCAACTCGGCGAGCTGGCCGATTCCCTCCGAGTGTGACACGAAGCCGAGGCCGCCCGGCCCGACCAGGATGCCCGCCACCAGGTAGGCGACGATCGCCGGCACCCCGAGCGCGCGCCCGGCGACCAGGCCCGCGGTCGCCACGGCGAGCAGCACGATCACGTCGGCGAACAGCATCGCGCGCAGAACCCTCCTACCCGAACACTTTCCGACGCGCCGCTTCGACGATGGCGAGGACGGCCGGGTGCTTGACGCGTCGCTCCACCGATATGGCGTAGAAGCGTGCCGGCACCGCGTCGACCCGACCGATGGGCTCGACGGCGTACTGCTGCCGAGTCTCCTTCTCGATCGCCGAGGGCGCGGGGAAGATGCCCAAGCCGGCCCGCCCGAACACGTTCAGCAGGGCGCTGTCCTCGAACTCGCCGGTCACGAGGGGGCGGATTCCCTCCGCGTCGAACCATTGCTCGAGCGATCGCCGGAGCGCCGTGTTGTCGGTCGGGAGCAGCAGTGGCGCGCCAGCGAGGGAACGCGGGAACCCGCGGCGGTAGGCCCGCGCGAGGCGGCTCGTGCCGAAGAACGTCAGACCACACTCGCCGAGCAGGTGGTTGAAGGCTCGGATCCTGACGGTCGGCGCAAGGGGCGCGTCGGCGAGGACCAGGTCGAGCCCGTAGACCGCGAGCTCCGCCAGCAGGCGCTCGGGTTTGTCCTCGCGACAGACGACGCGCACGGGCTCGCCGAGCTCGAACGCTGGCTGCAGCAGACGATACGCGATCAGCTTGGGCACGACGTCGGCGATCCCGACCGCGAAGCGGAGCGGGCGACCCGTTGGCCTGTCCTTGAGGGTGTCGAGCAGCTCGCGCCCGAGCGAGAAGATCTCGTCCGCGAAGCGGAAGGCGACGCGGCCGGCATCGGTGAGTGCGAGGTTGCGCCCGACGCGGATGAAGAGCTTCTCGCCGAGGGTCGCCTCCAGCGTCCGGATCTGCGCGCTGACCGTCGGCTGCCCGAGCCGCAGCTCGGCGGCGGCTCGGGTGACGCTGCCCTCACGCGCCACGACCCAGAAGTAGAGGAGGTGATGGTAGTTGAGCCACTCCATCGGCGTGAGGACCGTATATCGATTTTTTCAGCGTGTCATGCCGAAATTATCCATTTGCCCTATCGTCGAGCGACCCGTATGCCACCGCCTGTGCGCGAGAGCCAAGACGTCGGCGAGGCGGTGGCGTGACGGGGCTCACCGGCATCGGGACGCCGGCGTTGTGGATCGGTTTCACGTCGATCGTGCTCGGACTGCTCGCGCTCGATCTCGGGGTCTTTCACCGCGGCGCCCACGAGGTGCGGTTCCGCGAGGCGCTCACGGGAACCGTCACCCGGGTCGCCCTCGCGCTTCTCTTCAATGGGTGGGTCTACTGGCAGTTCGGGGCGCAGCGCGGGCTCGAGTTCCTGACCGGCTACCTCATCGAGCAGGCGCTCGCCGTGGACAACATGTTCGTCTTCCTCCTCGTCTTCTCGACCTTCGCGGTGCCGCCGGCCTACCAGTATCGGGTGCTCTTCTTCGGCATCGTCGGTGCACTGGCCACGCGCGCCGCCTTCATCGTGCTCGGCGGGGCGCTGCTTCACGCCTTCCACTGGGTGATCTACGTCTTCGGCGCGTTTCTGGTGCTGAGCGGGATCAAGCTCCTCGTCCGCCACGGGACCGAGGTGCATCCGGAGCGGAACCCGCTCTTCCGGCTCTTCAGGCGACTCGTGCCGTCGGTGCCCGAGTACCACGGGGCGCGCTTCACGGTCGTGAAAGCCGGACGCCGCTACGCGACCCCGCTGCTGCTGGTCCTCGTCTGCATCGAAGCGACCGACGTGGTCTTCGCCGTCGACTCGATCCCGGCCATCTTTGCGGTGACGACCGACCCATTCATCGTCTACACCTCCAACATCTTCGCCATCCTGGGGCTCCGCGCGCTCTTCTTCCTCCTGGCGGGCATGGTGGGACGATTGGCGTATCTGAATGTCGGCCTGGCCGCCGTGATGAGCTTCGTCGGCGTGAAGATGCTGCTCACGGACGTCTACGAGATCCCCGTCCTGATCTCGCTCGGCGGCATCGCGTCGGTGCTCGTGCTGTCGGTGGCGGCCTCGTGGCTCTGGCCGCCTGCCTCCGCCGCTGGAGCGAGGGCGCGCGCACGGGGAAGCGCCGAGCCTGACGCCGCGCGCGCGGCTGCTGCGGACGGGCGGTCGCCGACCAGACGTCGCGCGGTTCCGAGCGTGACGGCCGGGGAGGGAGCATGATGCTGCGAGGGATGCGCGTGGCGCTCGGGTTCGCATTGATGACGATTGGCGCGCTCGGCACGATGGCGGGTGGCGCACGGGCAAGTCAGGGAACGGGGACGAGATCGAATCGCCCGCTGGCCCCCCGCTCTGCGTCGCGGCTCGTCTCCGCCCGGCCGCCCGGCGATGTCGGTGGGGCGTGCGGGCGGGAGAGCCCGACACGGGATGGTGACGCCTCTGGGAGCGCCGCCGCCGGACCCTGGATCCCGGGCGAGGGGACGCTGCGCGCAGCCGTGGAGGCGCGGGTGCGCCAGCTGGTCGCCGAGCAGCTCGGCGTCGCCGTCGAGGAGCTTGGACCCGAGGTGTCGCTCACGGACGATCTCGCCGCGGACTCTCTCGACCTGCTCGAGCTCGCCCTCGTCGTCGAGTCGGAGTTCGCCATCGCGCTCCCGCAGCGCACGGTCGATGAGCTCCGAACCTGCCGGGATCTCGTCGACGCCGTCATGGTGAGCTCCAACGGCCGCCAGCGCCGTGAGCGCCTAACGTCGCGCCCTCTCCTGGTCATGGCCCGGGTGGTTCCCGCCCGGGACCAGACAGCCGGCCTCGAGCGCGTCGGCGAGCTCACCCCGTACGCCATGGAGGCCATCGCGGAGGATGCGGCGCGCGCGGGTCGAGGCGCGCGGCTCGAGGTGACCGTGTCGGCGACCGCCGACGACGTGGACCTGGCCATCATCCGGGACGAGCTCGCGAACGATCCCGGACCGCTGGTCATGGTGTTCCTCCTCGAAAAGACCCAGCAGAAGTCCTTCTCCCCCGAATTGCAAGCGACCATCAACGCACGTCCCGACCTCGAGCGCCGCGGGGTCGACGTGAGGGTCCGCCGAGACGCCGGCGCGGGCGACGAGGCCTGAGGGGTGGCCGCCGGCCGGTGACGCCGTAGCCGATCATTGGAGGCCACGCCCGGCGCCGCCTCGCCGTGTCAACCCCCGCGCCTTGCTCTTCGTTAGGAATCGAGATGTCGGGGGCGGTGGCGACGGGTGTACTTGACAGGCGCCCGCCGACCCGGCATTTCCCGACCGCCAAGTCAGTAATTCAGATGTCCGCCCCCGCGCACGCCATCCAGCTCGCCCGCCGCCGTCGCGGCCGCCCGCCGATCGCCGGTCTCCGCGACAGCATCCTGCGCGCCGCCGAGACCGCCTTCACCCGCCAGGACTACCACGAGGTGCAGATGGACCAGGTCGCCGAGGCCTGCGGCGTCGGCAAGGGCACCCTCTACCGCCACTTCCCGAGCAAGCGCGCCCTCTACCTGGGCGTGATGTTCGAGGGCCTCGCGCGCCTGCGCGCCGAGCTCGAGGCCCGGCTCGCGACCGACGACCCCCCGCTCGAGAAGATCGAGCGCATCGTCCGCCACACGCTCGCCTACTTCTGGGACCGGCGTTTCTTCTTCGCGCTCATCCACCAGCACGAGCACTGGCGCGACGGCGAGCGCGAGTGGCTCCGGCACCGCGCGCAGCTCTCGCGCGTCGTCCAGGAGACGCTCGAGGAGGCGATCGCCGCGGGCCACGTGCGGCCGGTGAGCGCGCGCATCGGGGCCGAGATGCTGCTCAGCATGGTGCGCAGCGCGAACCGCTATCGGATGCGCGGCGACCGGCTCGAGGACCTGGTCGCGGCCGTGATCGACGTCTTCATGCGCGGGGTCGCGACCCCCGCGGGGCGGCGGGTCCTCGGCCGGAGGCGGTCGTGACGCGCGGCCGGCGCCTCGCCGTCGCCCTGCTCGCGCTCCCCCTCCTCGCCCGCGCCGAGGAGCGGAAGACGCTCGAGGAGTGCATCGAGATCGCGCTCCGCCAGCAGCCGACGCTCAGGGCGGCTGCCGCGACGGTCGCCGCCGGGCGCGAGCGCGTGTGGGAGACGGCGGCCGCCTACCTGCCGCAGGTCTCGGCGAGCTACCTGGCGAGCCGCCGGCACGCGAGCTCGAGCTCGCTCATCGGCAGCGGCGGGCTCGGGAAGGCCAAGACCTTCCCCTTCTACACGACCGGCGCGACCCTCTCGCAGGTGCTCTTCGACTTCGGCCAGAACCTCGAGCTCATCCACGCGGCGCAGGCGTCGGCGGAGGCGCTCGCCGCGGACGAGCAGACGCAGCACGACACGGTCGTGTTCAACGTCCAGCAGGCGTACTTCGCGCTCCTCGCGGCCTATCGCCTACGCGACGTGGCCGAGGAGACCGTGGCGCAGAACCAGAAGCACCTGGACCTGGCGCAGGGCCGCCACGACGTCGGCCTGGCGCCCCGCATCGACATCACCACCGCCCAGGTGCAGCTCGCCCAGGCGGAGCTGAACCAGCTGACGGCGCGCAACAACGTCTCCCTCGGGCGCGAGACCCTGCGCAACACGCTCGGCCTCATGGGCCCCCTCGACTTCGACATCGTGGACTCGCTCGAGCAGCCGCGGACCGAGGTCAGCGACGAGGAAGCGCTCGACCTGGCCTACGCCAACCGCCCGGAGCTGCGGAGCCTCGCGGCGCAGGAGCGCGCGGACATCGAGCGCATCAAGGCGATCGAGAAGGACTACCTGCCCAAGCTGGCGCTCAACAGCAACGTCACGTGGAACGGCTCGAACTATCCGCTCCAGGAGGGCTGGATCTTCGGCGGCCTGGTCAGCCTCTCCGTCTTCAACGGCGGGCTCACCAGGGCGCAGGTGGGGGAGGCGAAGGCCAACCTCGAGAACCTGCGGGGGACCGAGGACGCCACCCGCAACAACGTGACCCTCGAGGTGCGGCAGTCGCTGCTCAACCTGCGCCAGCAGGCGGAGAGCATCGGCGTGGCGGACAAGGGGCTCGAGCAGGGACGGGAGAACCTCTCGCTGGCCGAGGGCCGCTACAAGACCGGGGTCGGAAACATCATCGAGCTGACCGACGCGCAGGTGGCGCTGGTGAGCGCCGAGGCGAGCCGCGTCCAGGCACTGGTCGGCTACCGCACTGCGCTCGCCACCCTCGAGCGCTCCACGGCGCATCGCTTCGGGACGGACTGACACCATGAGCACACACGCACAAGACCTGGTAACCCTCGACGAACCCGAAGCGCCGCCCGCGCCCCGCCCGCCACGGCGCCTCCGGCGCGCGGCCATCGTCGCCGTCGCGGCCGTCGCCGGCGCCGCCGCGTACGCCTTCTGGCTCTGGCCGGCGGGCAGCACGGCGCCGGCCGGCTACGTGACCGTCGCCGTCGACCGCGGACCGATCGAGCAGGCCGTCAACGCCACCGGTACCGTGAACCCGGTCAGCACCGTGCAGGTCGGGACTTACGTCTCGGGCCCGATCCAGGCGATCGACGTCACCTTCAACTCGCGGGTCAAGAAAGGCCAGCGCATCGCGAAGATCGACCCGGCGCCCTTCGCCGTGAAGGTGCGCGAGGCCGAGGCCAGCTTGCAGAACGCGCAGGCGAAGGTCGGAGGGGACCGCGCCGACTTGAAGCTCAAGACGCTCCTCCTCGAGCGGAACCGCGCGCTGCTCGCGAGGAACCTGATCGCTCAGAACGACGTCGACACCGCCGAGACCGCCTACGAGCAGGCGAAAGCGCTGCTCGCCCTCGACCAGGCCGCCGTCGCGCTGGCGCAGGGGAGCCTCGAGGAGGCCAAGGTGAACCTTCGCTACACGGACATCGTCTCGCCCGTCGACGGCGTGGTGGTCTCGGTCAACGTCGCCGTCGGGCAGACGGTGGCCGCGAGCTTCCAGACCCCGACGCTCTTCCTCATCGCCGGGGACCTCGCCAAGATGCAGGTCGACACCAACGTGAGCGAGTCCGACGTGGGGCGCGTGCGCGAGGGGCAGCCCGCCACCTTCACCGTCGATGCGTACCCGGGCCAGCCCTTCCACGGCAGGGTCGCGCAGGTGCGCAACGCGCCCATCACCGTGCAGAACGTCGTGACCTACGACGTCGTCGTGGCGGTCGACAACCCGGGGCTCGAGCTGAAGCCCGGCATGACGGCCAATGTCTCGATCACGACCGCGAAGCGCGACCAGGCGCTGCGCATCCCCGTCCGCGCGCTCCGCTTCCATCCGGACGGGGCCGGACCCGGGACGCCGAACGCCAACGCGAAGGAGGAGAGCGCCGTCTATGTCCTCGCGTCGGACGGCACGCTCCGTCGCGTCGAGGTGGAAGCCGGCATCCGCGACAACCAGCATGCGGAGGTCCTGAAGGGCGACCTCCACGAGGGGGATCCGACCGTCATCGGCCTGCGGCGCGACAGCACGGACGGCGCTCCTGCTCCGCGGCCGCCAGGCCTCGGCGGGCTGAAGCGGCTCTAGGTATGCGGCCGCTCATCCACCTCCGCGACGTGTGGAAGGTACCCCACGTCGCCGACTACGCCGAGCGCATCGTCACCTTCCGCGACGGACGGATCGTGTCGGACGTGCTGCAAGCGCCGTCCCGGCAGGCGACGGAGGCCTTACGCGCATGAGCCTGCTCTGGATGACGGTCGTCACCGCGCTCCGGGCGCTGCGGCGGAACGTGCTCCGCTCGACGCTCACCATGCTCGGCGTCATCATCGGCGTGGCCGCGGTGCTGACCATGGTGAGCATCGGGCGCGGCGCCAACGCCGCCGTGCAGCGGCAGATCCAGAGCCTCGGGAACAACCTGCTCATGATCATCCCGGGCACCACCACGGCCAATGGCGTGCACTCGGGTTCGGGCGCCGCCATGTCGCTCACCATGGCGGATGCGACGGCGATCGCCAAGGAATGCCCAGCGGTCGCCGACATCGCGTGGGCCAAGCGGCAGGTGGTGCAGGTCGTCTACGGCAACCAGAACTGGGCCACGGCGGCGCACGGGGTACCGCCCTCGTATCTGTCGCTGCGCGAGTGGCCCCTCAGCGCGGGACGGTCCTTCGACCAACGGGACGACGCGGGGGCCAACGCGGTGGCGGTCCTCGGGCAGACGGTCGTCGATCAGCTCTTCGAGCCGGGCGAGGATCCGATCGGCGCCACCATCCGCGTGAAGAACGTGCCCTTCACGGTGATCGGCGTGCTCGTGCGCAAGGGGCAGACGGCGTGGGGCCAGGATCAGGACGATGTGGTCCTGATGCCGTTCTTGACCGCCGAGCGGCGCGTCCTCGGCACGAAGATCCTGGGCACGGTCGACATGATCGTCGTCTCGACCACGACCGCCGACGCCCTCCCGCAGGTCGAGGAGCAGGTCCGCAGGCTCCTCCACGAGCGCCACCGGATCCCGCCCGGCCAGGACGACGACTTCACCGTCCGCGATCTCAACGAGATCGCCGAGGCCTCGAAGAAGGCGAGGGAGGTGATGACGAACCTGCTCCTGAGCGTCGCGTCCGTGTCGCTTCTCGTGGGCGGCATCGGGATCATGAACATCATGCTCGTGTCGGTGACCGAGCGCACGCGCGAGATCGGCGTCCGCCTCGCCGTGGGCGCGCGGACGGGCCATATCCTGCTCCAGTTCCTGGTCGAGGCGACGGCGCTCAGCCTGGTGGGCGGTGCGGCCGGCCTCCTGCTCGGCATCGCCGCGACGCGGCTCATCGCGTACCTCGCGGCGTGGCCGACCCTCCTCTCGGTACCGGCCGCGGCGGGCGCGTTCCTCGTGGCGGGCGCGGTCGGCATCTTCTTCGGCTTCTACCCGGCCCGCCGCGCGGCCCAGCTCGATCCGATCGCCGCGCTCCGCTACGAGTGAGGCTCGGCCGCGAGAAGGTCCTCGGACAGTTCCAGCACCTTCTCGGTGAACGGGCTGCGTTCCGCGAACTGCGTGCTCAGGTAAATGTGCCGTACCAGCGTGAGCGTGGTGTAGGCCCGGACGGCAGCGCGGGTCCCATCACCGGAGAGTTCCACGAAGCGTTCTTCGAGCGCCTCTGCGCGATCCGACAGCACGGTCCGATCTCCGAACATGCGCAGACTCTGTTCCAGGAGATGTCCCAAGAAGTTGCCGACGTCCAGCCCCCGGTCACCCTCGCAGTACAGATCGAAGTCCAGGAGATAGAGACGGGGTCCGTCTACGATCACGTGGTCCGGGTAGAAGTCTCGGTGGATCCCGCACGGACTCGAATCAGGGACGGAGGCACGGAGTCGGTCGCAGGAGACCAGCAGGTGACCGAGGCGTTGCGCCCACTGCGGTTGCATCTGAGCCACGAGCGACAGCCGTTCGTGCAGGATGCGCACTTCATCCGCCATCGTATGGCGACGGTGGGCCGGAATGCGTGCCTGGTGGAGTTTGTGAATGGCCTCCGCAATTCGCCTCGCCAGCGCAACCCCCCCAGCGTCGCCCAGCAGGCGGGTTGCTGCCACCCCGGGAACTTTGTGCTGGAACCACATCTGGAATTCCGGGATGACCCCGATTGGTTGAGGGACGGAGACCGCGTCTTCGCTATCGGACGTGAAGCCGGAGTTCCAGAGCGCCTCGACCACCTCGTAGCTCGAGGTATCCAGCCCCTTGGCCCTTCCCTTGCCCACCACGGTCTGGAGCGGCGCATTGGGCTCGCCCACCTCGACGTCGTACTCGATCAGGCAGCGCCGCCCAGGCTTGTATCGTGTCACGCGGATCGCGCGGATCTGGACCCCCCCCTTCCCTCGGCTCAGGCGTGGGAGGCGACCCTCGAACTGTCGCTGGGCTTCGTGCGGGTCGAGCGCACGCGCCAGAAAGGGCATCGTCGGGTCGTCCGCAACGCCGAACGGGTCATTCACCGGGATGCTCAACGGCCCATCTCATGGCCCACGCGGCTCAGAACCGCGAGCAGCCCTTTTCCGATCCGCTGCAGCGAATAATGCTCCATGCAGCGAGCCCGCGCGCGTTCTCCCAGGGTGCGGGCCGCCTCGGGATCGTTGATCAGCTCGCAGATGGCCGCAGCCAGCTCATCCACGTCCCCTGGCGGCACCAGCCGGCCACATCCTTCCAGGATCACGGGGAGGTCAGACACCGAGCTGGCGACGATCGGCTTTCCCATCGCCATGGCCTCGAATACCTTCATGGGCATCTGGTAGCGCGCCGGCTCGCTGCTCAACTGGGGGATGGCAACAACGTCGGCCGCCGCAAGCAGCCTGGGAAGAGCGGGGTACGGGACCAGCGGGATCCTATCCAGAGCGAACCGCCCCCACTCCGGCGCAGTGAGATCCTCCGCGCGACACGTGACCGCCAGGCGGACGCCCGGCAGCCTGCTGACCGCTTGCGCCAGTGGTTCCATGCCCTTGTGAGGTCGCGGAGTTCCGGGGAACAACACGGTAGGCCCGGTGAAGCCGAAAGCGCGGCGAGCCTCCTCCCGGTCTATTCCAACGGGATCGAACAATTCGGTATCGGGTGCATGCGGGATCAGGGTGCCGCCAAACCTCCGCTGGAGAGCGGTTGAAGACACCGTGATCGCCGACGCCGCGCCCACCGCCTTCGTGAGCAGCGAAACGTAAACGGACGATGCCGGTCGCGAGAGATCCGCCATCAATGGGTTTGCTGCCCACGCCGACCGAGGGGCCAGGGCCACATCCAAATCATCGACATCGAGGACGACGGGAACCTCGCGGCGTTCTGCCGCCACCAAGGCCACCCCGAAGGAAGCCAGATACGGCTTGACGGCGATCAGCACGTCTCCGTCCGCGGCTTCGACCAGCTGGATGAACGACTCGTAGAACCTTGGAAAACGTCGCTTGCGGACCGGCCTGATCCACGGCTCCTGCGGCAGGGCGGGCCATCCTCCCTGGCGGCGCATCGGACCAATCAGATTGACTTCCGCGAAGGTCCTGGCGGCTTGGGCCAGCCGATGGGCCCGCATGACCGCATTCGAGGAGAGATCGTGACTGAGGATCGTGACTTTCATCGTAACCGACGGAGCGCTTCCGCCGTGAGCTGAGGCACGAGATGGGCGTCATCCGACCACAATGTGACGAGGCCCTGGGCGATTCGCAGGAGTCCGGCGGCGAGGTGGAAGCCGAGCCGAGCCTCGATCGAAGCACCGGGCCGCAAGGACTCATACCTGGCCACCACTCGGTCCAGCATGGACCAGCATGCCGGCCTCCCCTGGCGCAGCGCCCACGTCCAACACCAGGCACCGAAATAGGCGAGGTCTCTTGCCGGGTCGGCTCGCTGGAGGCGATCCCAGTCGATCAGGGTGACTCCGTCTGATCCCACCAGGACGTTTCTGGGCGAGAAATCCCCATGACAAGGCACCAGCTCGGGATCCTCGACCTCAGCCGCCTCCAGAGCCTCGGCCACCTCCCGGAACGAATCAACGAACTGAGGAGCCACGTGGCCCACGGTGTCCGCCTTCCGCCAGACCGACCGCACGATCCGACCGACGGGACGCTGCGTGCTCGGTTGGGCCTCGCACCCATGGAGAGAGGCCAGAAGGCCGATCGCATCGTCCACGACGTCCGGGTCCGAAGCGCCCAGCTCGACGAACGGACGGCCTGGCAGCCGCTCCATGATGACCGCTCCAACGTCCGGGAGATACTCGACCGGTCGCGGGAGTCCCGGCGGCCGTCGTCGTTCGCCGAATGACGATCGCCACAACTCCTGCATGTTGGCGTACGTGGTTGCCCCTCCGCCCGATGAATAGAGCTTCGCCACCACCGGAAGGCCCGTGCGCGTCACCAGGGCCAGCGTCACTCTGTCGGGGCGGCCGGTTGGGAAGCCGGCTCCCTCGCTCTCGTACCCCCGGCTACGTAGCGCCTGAAGGAGCGGTTCCATCAATCGAGTGCGCAGCGAGACTCGGCCGGCACGTGCCTGAGCGTTGCTAAGGCAGTGCATCCATGGCTGATCGCACACGTTCAGCGAATCTCGTCTGCCGCCGCGCCACCTCGGCGTCCCACCATCGCCGACACCGGTCAGCCACGAGGGTGGTCGCGCGTGAGATGGCACGACTTGCCCGTTCGTAACCCAGTGCAGACAGGGAGTCCCCGGCAATGGCCTCGAACACCTCGACGTCCCGCTCCGCCATCTGGGTCCGCCAATCTCTGAGTCCCGGAGTCGGTGGCAACCACGCCTTTTTGGACGAGAGTCCCGGCTGCAGAGAGGTTTTGCCCACGTAATAGTCCAACATCTCCGGAGCGAAGGGGAACCCCAGGAAGGCGGCGATGCTGTGAAGCGTCTGTTCGGGCCGTGTGACCAGTTGCTCGTACTTCACCTCGAGATACCGGCTCGGACCGAGCACCACTCCATCTCGCATGCCGGTACTGACCTGCCACTGCCACCACAACGCGCAAACGGCGGCCGGTTCCTCCCGCCATAGCGCCAATTTGCCGGGCCCCTTGTCCTCGCGGGCCCATTCGCGCGTAGACAGGGTCACATCCCGGCCATCCCGAATGATGTGGACGGTCCTCACCCAGGGAAACAGGGCGTGCAAGACGGGCAGACGCCTCACGTAATCTGGAGTCTTCTCTCCGGCCAGGGGCTTTCCATGAAGCATACCGAATGCCGAATAGAGCGCGCTCACGAACCCCCTGTACGTCGTCACCTTCGCCGCGGTCTGGCGCACGGTGGCTTCAGCGAGGCCGAGTCGAGCGAAGCGGCGGTAACTCAGCACCCACTCGACGAGCTCGGGGCTGAGTGGCGGATCGATCTGATCGGTCACGTCGGTGGTGGCCTGAGGGACGACTTGTTCGAGGGCGCGCGGGATGAAATGCGTATCGTTTGCTACAGCCAGCTGCGGGTGATGATCCAGCATCCGCTGTAGGAGCGTGGTGCCCGACCGAGGGCAGCCGACGATGAACAGACACGGGTTCTGATGCACAACGGCGCCTTGATTGCCGGAGTCCCTCACGAGGAGGCCGTCATGACGTCCCTGAATTGGGCGTGGAACAGGCCGCTGTACATCCCGTCCATATCCATCAAGTCCTGATGAGTGCCTTGCTCCCTGATCTGAGCATCCGCCAACACCACGATCTGGTCGGCACGCTGCACGACGGCCAGTTGGTGAGTGATGATGACCACTGTCCTTCCCGTCATCAGGTGTTCCAGCGCTTCCATGACTGCTGCTGCCGCAGCGGCGTCAAGTCCGGTGAGGGGTTCATCGAGAATGACGATCGGCGCATCACGCACGATCGCTCGGGCGATGGCAATCCGCTGGCGCTGCCCGCCGGACAGCGTCGCTCCCCGCTCACCGAGCACCGTGTCGTAAACTTCAGGGAGCTCCCTGATGAACTCGTCCGCGTTCGCCGCCTGCGCCGCTGCCTCGATTTCCTCCAAGTGGGCGGCGGGGCGTCCGTAAGCGATGTTCTCGGCGATGCTGGCCTGCAGCAAAACCGACTCTTGGAGCACCACGCTGATTTGCGAGCGTAGCGACCTGAGAGTGTACTCTCGGATATCGTGGCCACCAATCAGAATGCTTCCCTCTGTGGGGTCGTATAGTCGGGATATCAGTGAAACCAGTGTCGATTTGCCGCCGCCGGTGGGTCCCACGATGGCCGTCACCTTCCCGGCCGGGATCGTGAGATCGATCCCCTTGAGCACGGGTCGCCCCGGTTCGTACTCGAAGCTCACGTTGCGGAACTCGACCTGACCACGGAACCGGGGTGCCGGACGGGCACCCGGGCGGTCCGTGACGCCCTCCTTGACTTCTAGCAGCTCTACCACTCGCTCCACTTGAGCGCCGGCCTTGGTTATTCGGGTGGTGTGCCTGATGGTCGTCCGCAGGGACTTGTACAAGTTGCGGACGTAGGTCACGAAGACGATCAGGCTGCCGGGGGTGATGGCGCCCGACATCACGCGCAGGACACCGAACCCGAGTGTCGTCGCCGTGACGATACCGCCCAGCACATCCATCATCCAGGAGAACCGCTCACCGGTCATGGTCGCGGCCAAGCCGCTCTCGAGACTGGCCGCGCTCTCGGCGTGGAATCGCCTTCTCGCTTCCTCCTCCTGGTTGAAGACGCGCGACATACGGATGGTTCCCAGTGTCTCATGCACCACCGAAGCGAGTGCGCCTTCGCGCTTTCGCTCCGCCCGCGAACGCTCTTGAATGCGCGAGCTGTAGACCGACAGGGCGACGAACAGCACCGGTGCGGCGGCGATGAGCACCATGGCGAGCTGCCAGTCCAGCCAGAGGAGTACGGCGCCCATGCCGATGAGGAACATACTGTTCTCGAGTATCTCGGCGATGGATTCGGTCATCGCATCCCGCATCGCCTTCACATCGCTGGTCACGCGCGTCATCAGATCGCCGGCTGACCGGCGGTCGTGGTACTGAAGGGACAACCGCTGGATGTGGTCGAAGAGCGCGGTGCGGAGGTCGAATACGACGGTTCGGCCAGCCCGGTTGAGATAGTACGCCGCCAGGTATCCCAATAGCCCCTCGAACACGGCAATTGCGACCACCACGGCGGAGACGCCCAGCAGGAGGTACAACGTCTTCCCGGCGAGGTTCTGCTGCTTGAGGATCATGTCGAACGTCACCTTGAGCGGCCACGGTTTGAGCAGGTCCATCGCCGCTTCGCCCATCATCAGCAGGAGGGCAAGGCCTATGGCGGGCCAGTGGGGCAGGACGAACGTGCGCAACCGTGCCACGGCCCGCCAGGCGCCGAGCGCATTCTCCCGTGCTCTCCTCTTCGCAAGGCGAAGGTTCGCATGCCCCTCAGCGGTCCGGGCACCACCTCCGTCCGGTGATCTTCCCACGCTCCCGCCCACGCTCTGGGCTGTTCGTTGTCGGTCCATCTAGTCCACCGTCACGTAGCGACTCTCTCAGCCGCCGGCTCGAGGCGGGCCAAAGAGAGGATCTGCTGGACCACGGCACTCCACGTGTGGTCCCGAAGCACGGTCGCTCGCGCTGCCCGCCCGAGACGTGCACGGACCTCAGGCGCGCACCGAAGGCGATCCAATGCCGTAGCGAGAGCGCTCGGGTTGTTCGGCGGGTAGAGCAAGCCGTTGACGCCGTCTTCGATCAGCTCCGCCAGTTGCCCAACTTTACTGGCAATCACCGGCAGGCCTGCTGCCATGTACTCGTAGACCTTGAGTGGCGAGAAGTAGAATCGCGCCAGCCTCGGATAGGGCGCCACGCCGACATCCATCGACGCCAACATCCCCGGCACTTCGCTCCATGGCACTGAACCGACGAGGTAAGCCGCCTCGAGCAGTCCACGCGCCGACAGGTTCCTCACCATGCTCTCCCGTTCCGGGCCATCGCCCACGATCAGCAGCCGTGTCTCTCGGTGCGCCTGATGAAGCATGCCGAACGCCTCCACCAGAGTGGAAAGATCGTGCCACCGCTTCAAGGTTCCGACAAAGCCGACCGTAAATACCCCCGGTGGAATACGGCAAAAGGGCACAACGCCCTCGAGAAAGCGGTCCGGATTCACCCCGTTCGGTACGACGTGTACTCTTCCCCGTGTGTTCGCATGCCGGCCCAGGTCCGCAGCAATCGCCTTCGACACGGCGATCAGCACCGTGGCGGCACCGATCACCCGCTCCGCAACCGACTCGGCGCTACCACGGTCCACCAACAACCGGAATTCAGCCTGCTCCTCGACCAACGGAGCGTTGACTTCGAGCACGCCCGGCACACCGGCGGCACGGGCATACTCCATTCCCGCGTAGCTCCACAGCGAGTAGCGTTCGTACACGAGGTCGAAGGACCCCTCCTGCCGGAGCGCGGTTTGCAGCCCGTGATTGGCCGCAAGTGCGGCCTGCTCGCGCGCCGCCCGCGCACCCTTGGGAAGCGCTGGAAGCCGATGAACGCCAACGTCCGCCAGATCTGGCGGCGCGTCACCCTCGACCCGCGTGGCGAACAGCTCCACTCGGTCGCCCCGCCGCACCAAGGCCCGAATGAACTCCTGCACATGGATACTCGCGCCTTTCCAGCCGAACACCGGCACGCCCGCGTCGGCACAGATGTAGGCGATGCGCATCATCCGATCGCCGCACGATCCGAAACGCCCGACTCGTGCACCCTCTCGAAGATCGCACGCAGGCGAGCCGTATTGCGATCAATGTCGAAGTCGGCCTCGATCAGGCGCCTCGCCCGATTCGCGACGTCGACACGCAACGCACGGTCTACGAGGAGGCGTTCGATGGCTCCTGCCAGCGCGGCTGCGTCATGCTGGGCCACCGTCAAGCCCGTTTCGCCGTCCCGCACCACTTCCGGGATGCCGGTCACGTTCGTCGAAACGCAGGGGGTTCCGAGCGCCATCGCTTCCGCAAGCACCGTCGGCAGACCGTCGCGATTGCCATCGGCGCCCACGACGCAGGGCGCCACCAACACCGCCGCACTCTGAACGCACCTGGCGACGTCGCCCTGCGGGCGTGGGCCCAACAGCTCGACCCATCCCCGGAGTCCAAGGTCCTCGACTTGGCGGCGCAAGGCCTCCGCGAGCGGCCCGGGGCCTATGATCTGGCAAGTGAACTCTCCGCCGCCACGGGCAAGGATTGCGCACGCGTCGATCAGGTCCGCGAACCCCTTTTTCTCGATCAGGCGGCCGACCGCCACGATCCGTGGGGGACGGTCTTCTGGCGATTCGTATGGGAACCGCTCGAGATCGAGGCCGTTGTAGATGCGCTGCACGTGTCCTGCCGCGCCACCGAACACCCTGCGCAGGTGTTGCAGATTGTAGTCGCTCACCGTGACCACGGCCGCTGCATCGCTCAGCTTCCGTCGCAAATCGTCCGGCCGGACGCTCTCATGGAAGAGGTCCTTGGCGTGTGCAGTGAAGCTGTACGACAGTCCGGCGAAGCGCGCGGCGAGCCTCGCCACGGTTGTTGCTGCGCTGGCGAAATGTGCGTGCAGGTGGCGAATGCCTTTCAGCAGCGCCTCGCGAGCAAGCAGCGCCGCTTGGCAGACGTCGCGGGCTTCCTCCCCATGGGCTGCTTCCAGCGCCTTCCACAGGCCCGGCAAGACGTCGCTTGCCTTCTCGAGCACCTCCCAGAAGCTGGCGGCCCTCAGCGCATCAGCGGTGAGGGTGTCGGTCGTGAGGCCTTCGGCCGGCAGGAGCAGGTAATTCGTCGGCGCTCGCACTCGAGCGATCATATCCTGAAAGTGCGTGTCATTCGGAGGGCGGAGGGCGAAGATCTCCAGCCCCAGGCCGGCCCGTTCGTGCGCAATGAGCTCGTTCACAATGAAGGTTTCTGAGTAGCGCGGATACCGCTTCAGCACGTAGCCTACGCGCAGCGACTCCGAGGCCGACATGTTCGTAGTTCCCCCCTCCTGCCACCGAGCACGGGGCGCGCCCAGCCATGTTTTTCGTACGAGAGTACGTCACACATGGCGTTGGGACCACGCATCACGATGATACTGGTAGTCCGGGACGATGCCGTGAACGTTCAGGTCGAGGGTGACGCGCCCCCATGCTTCGGCCTGCTACGATTCGACGCCCGTCCTCGTCGTGATGGGCGTCGGTGGACCTGAGGATGTGCGCAAAATCAGTCTTCGGCTGTGTGGCGCGCCGCCGACACTGGCTCTCCTCCGCGACGGCGCGAGCTGTCGCCTTCGATCGCGATGATGCGGGCCTCTTCGACGACGAAGGGAGCATGGTCGCCCACCCCGATCGTCCGTCTCCAGGCGCCGGAGCATCCACTCACCGCCGGGGTTGATCGGGAAGATCCCCGGCCGCGCTCGGCGCGCCGCGCCGGCGAAGTGCTTCCTCAGCACGAACATCACGCGCTGCGGTCTCGTGACGACCACGTCGTACCCCCGCCTCACGCGTTCCCTCCTCGAAGCAGCACCCGTGCGCGCTCGACGATCCGCGGCAGCCCGCCCAGGTCGACGGAGGGAACCGACGCGACATCGCGCCGCAGAGCGGCGAGGACCTTCCTGATCAGCCGCTCGGGCTCGAGATGCCTCGGCTCGACGAGGTCGAAGTATCCGAGCTCGGCGAAGCGCCTGGCGCGGATGAGCTGCTCGCGCACCGGCTCCGTACGGGGGACGAGGATGGCGCGGCGCCCGGACGAGAGAAGCTCGCATACGGTCGAGTATCCGGCCATCGAGACCACGACGTCGGCCTCGGCGTAGCGGCGGCCGAGGTCGGGTTCGAAATCGAAGAAGGCGACGTCCGGGAGGACGCCGAACCGCTCGAGGATCCGGGTGCGGCGGCTCTCGGGCATCTGCGGGCCGAAGATGATCGTCGTACGGAGAGCGAACCGGCGGGGAAGCCCGAGCAGCCCCTCGAGGTAGGCCTCCACGACGTCGCTGCCGTCCCCACTTCCGCCTGTTGTCACGAGCACCCGAGGCGGCCCGCCGTCGGACGGGCGCCCCTCGGTACCGGTTCGGAGATAGCCGCAGAAGACCGTCTTGCGGGCGACGGCTTCGGGGAAGCCGTACTCGCGCACCGGGTCGAAGACCACCGGGGTGCCGTACACCCACACCTCGTCGTAGTAGCGCTCGATGGTCGCGAACGCGTGCGATTTCGCCAGCGCGTGGCGCGTGCGCGCCGGCTCATCCAGGATGTCGCGCAGCCCGAGCACGATGCGCGGCGACCGGCGCAGCCTTCTGAGCGCCGCCAGGGTCCCGAGCAGCTCGCCGTCCACCCCGGTCGCTCGCTTGTCGACGATCACCAGGTCGGGGTCGAAGCCGAGCGCCGCCTTGCGGAGGATGTCGCGGCGCATGCGCTTCACGTCGTCAGACCAGGATGACAGGAAACGCGGTTGGCACCGCTCGGCGGCGAGGCGGTCGAGGCACGGGAGCTTCACGTAATCCATCCCGTCCGGGATGCGCAGCGCGTGGATGACGGGGGAGCCCGTGACGATGAGGACGGCCGCAGCCGGAAGCGCCCCGGTGAGCGCCTCTGCTACGAGCAGCGTGCGATGGATGTTCCCGAGTCCGAAGGTATCGTGCGAGTAGAGGAGTATCTTGGGTCCGATCGCCCGGGACGACTGCACCGCCACCTCGACGGCGGCGATCGGCGCCGTGCTTCGCGTGACCACACTTCCTTCGACCATCGCGGCACTGAGCCGTGACGGGTTCCATCCCAGGGTGCTGACCGGTCCGTCCAGGACTCCCTACGGCAGAATGTGCATAACAGGCTACGTGGAGGTTGCGGAAGTACCTCGGCGGTGTCGCCGATGCGGGAGTCCAGCCGTCGGCGCGGGGGGATAGACGTCAGATCGCGGCACCATGTGGTCGCGACGGGCGCAGCAGCGCGCAGCTTTCGCTCCGCAATCCTAGTTCTCTTCCGTTTCGTCTGCGCTGGCGCGGTCGCCACCATCCTTGCCCTTGCGCTTCTCGCGGAGCTGCACCAGCTGCCGGCGCTGCTCCGGGGTGAGGATACTTCGCATCTCGAGCAGCATCCTGACGCGCGCCTTCCCGAGCGTGGCGCGGGCCTGCTCGATCTGGTCGACCTGCGCCAGGATCGTCGCCTCGGCGGTTTGATCGTCGCTGAGCAGGGCATCGAGCGCGGCCCGCTTCTTCTTGACGTCGGCCTCCATGTCCTCGAGCGGCTGGCGGTTCCTCGCGAGCACGTCCTCCAGCCTCTCGATCTCGTCATCGGTGAGCTTGAGCCGGTGCCGGACCTTGTCCCGCCGCCAGAACTTCCCGTGGTGCATCCCCCCGCCGCCCGGCCAGTGCTCGTCTCCGAACGCGGTGGTCGCCGGTGCGAGGAGAGCGGCGGTGAGTGCGAGCAGGCACAGCTTTTCGAGCCTCATCTGTCTTCTCCTCATCCGTCGCCCAGATCGACGTCGTACGGATCCTCGTCCAGCATGTCGTCGATATCGCGCAGAAGCCGATCGTCGGCCCGATCTCGTGCCCGCCGCGCGCGGTCCGCCGAGCCCGCGAGGGGGTGCACTCCCTGGTAGGCCGGACCGCCGCCCACGAGCGACAGCCTGCTGAGCCCGACCGCGACCGTCAGGACGGCCGCGACGGCGGCTGCGGCCCAGGCCACCCTGGGCAGCGGCGACGGCCGGGTCCTTTCCGCGGCAGCGATGCGGGCCTCGATGGCGGCCGCCTGCCGGCGATAGAAGGACGCGTCGAACGGCTCCCGTGCCGACTCGCTGCGCAGGGGGTCGATCTCCCGCGCGATCGTTTCGGCGCGCTCCGCACAGCCGGGACAGCGCATGAGGTGCGGGTGTGACTCCCGGCGGAGGAGGGCCTCCAGGAGATCGGCATCGTCCGGATGCTCAGGACCAGGGGAACCGTGTTCCATAGAGCGCCTCGACTGCTTTCCGGATGCGGCGGGTTGCGCGGAAGAGATGGGTCTTCACCGTCCCGATGCTGACGCGAGAGAGCGCGGCGATCTCGGCCAGGGAGCGGTCCTCGTAGTAGCGGAGCGCGAAGACCTCGCGCTGCATCTCGGGCAGGGCGCCGATCTGCTCGGCGATCTTCCGCCCGATCTCGCGGCCGGCGGTCCGCGCCTCCGGGCCGGAGTCCATCGGCTGATCGAGCTGAAGCGCGCCCGTGCCGCGGGGGATCGCCGTCTCGAGCTCGAAGGGCATTTCCACTACCCTGCGCCGCGCTCGCTTGAGCCGGTCGCGACACTGGTTGACGACGATGCGGGAGAGCCATGCCTCGAACGGGCATTCCGCCCGGAACCTGCCGAAGCTTCGCCACGCCTTGACGAAGGCGTCCTGCGCGGCGCCGTCGGCATCGTCGCGATCGCCGAGGATGCGGTACGCCAGCCGGGTGACCGATCGCTGGTGCAGCTCGACGAGCCGCCCGAAGGCCTCCCGGTCTCCCGCGCGGGCCGCGCGTACGAGCCTGGCCGTCTCGGCGGCCCGGTCGACCGCCCGCGCGGTTTCGTCGCCGCTTCCCATTCGCGGGTCACACCATGCCTGGACGACCGGAGAGCCGGGAAGGTTGACGACGCGGGCGGCGTGTCGGACGCCGGCGGAGCCCGAATCTCCACCGTTACGGTAGCGTCGACGCGGGTGGCATGCCATCCGCCGGCCCGGCGGCCTGCCCGGTCCCCCGACGATGGCTGCCGGGCTCGTGGCCGGCGGCCCACCGCCGGAGCCACGCGATGTACTGCGGGGCCAGCTTCGACCCCTTGCGGTACGACCTCGCCTCCGCCAGCGCCCGCCCGAGCGGCCAGCCGTCGATCGCATAGCGCACGAACGCGGCCATCATCCCGGTTCGGCTCCTGCCGGCTCGGCAGTGGATGTGCACGGGCCAATTCTGCGGGTCTCGTACGAAGGCCAGGAATCTCCCGGCGTCGGCGTCCTTTGGCGGCTGTGACTTCTTGAAAGGTAGCCAGAGAACGTGCTCGAAACCGACACCCCTGTAGTCGTCCTTCTCGGTGCGGAAGTTGACGATGGACCTGACGCCCTGCCTCCGCAGCCACGTCCATCCCGCCGGGCTCCGCGGCTGCCCGGAGCGCGTGAGCTTCCTCTCCCAGACGACGCCGAAGTTCGGGACGGGGTCGCGCGGCCCTCCCCTCGGGCGCGCGAGCGCACCGGCGTCGTCGACGATGTCTTCGGGCCAGCGCTCGTCACCGATCGCGGAGCCGGCCGAGGCCGCGAGGGCGGCGGCGAGTGCGAGCACGCGGATTCTCATTCACATACGGCTCTTCCGGGCCGGTCGGGCCGCGGCCTCTTCCGCTCTCGACGCCGGCTCCCCGGTAGAGGTTGACGGTCAGCGTGCAGGCGCCGCGCAGACGCTCGGGACGGAGCCCGAGCAACGTCGATGCCAGGGCAGACGTGGCGACATTTTTGTGGACGCCGAGCGGCAACGGGTGGTAAGGACCGCGGCCGGCCCGCCAGGACGATGGCCCGTACACCAGCCGATTCGAGTCCGCGGAGTGCAGTATCGAGACGCGCGTTCATCCGGAGAGCGGTGCTGCTGGGCGGCGGCGGCCTGGTCGGTGCTGCTGGCGTGGGGACGGCCTGCTCGGATGAGCCCGGGCGCGAGCGCGGCTCCGCCGCAGCGAGCGGCGCGACGCTCGACGTGCGCGATTTCGGCGCCGCCGGCGATGGCGAGACCGACGACGCGGGGGCGCTTCAGCGCGCGATCGACGCGGGGGCCGGCCGGGGCGGCGCGACGGTGCGGCTGCCTCCCGGCACCTGGCGCAGCGGCACCTTGCGGCTTCGTAGCCGGGTCACCCTCGAGCTGGCCGCGGGGTCCGTGCTGCTCGCCAGTCCCGACGACGACGATTTCGCTCCCCGCGAGCCGCTCCCGTTCGACACCGATTCGGATGCCGAGACGACCGATTTCGCCCACGCGCTCATCGCGGGACGCGACCTGGAGCGGGTCACGATCACGGGCGGCGGCGTCATCGACATGCGACGCGCGAAGCGCTCGGGCCCCAAGGCCATCGCCCTGAAACGGTGCCGCTTCGTGAACGTGAGCGGCATCACGATCGTCCACTCGCCCAACTACTGTGTCAGCCTCGCGGGCTGCGACGACGTCGTCGTGGACGGCGTCACGATTCGTGACGCCTATGCCGACGGCATCGATCCGGACTGCTGTCGCCGTGTGCGAATCACCAATTGCGACATCGAGTCCCGCGACGATGCCCTGTGTCTCAAGGCGAGCTTCGCGCTGGGCGACGAGCGCAGCACCGAGGACGTGCTCGTCGCCAATTGCCGGATGCGCAGCCCGTCGAACTGCTTCAAGCTCGGCACCGAGAGCACGGGCGACTTCCGGCGGATCGTCGTGTCCAACTGCGTGTTCAACGGGGTCGTGCCGCACGACGCCGCCGCGGCCGCGGCCGCCGAAGGCGGCGGCGTCGCGCTCGAGACCGTGGATGGCGGCACCGTCGACGGTGTCATGATCTCGAACATCGTGATGACGGGGGTGCCGGTCCCGCTGTTCCTCCGCCTCGGCAACCGTGGCCGCGACCAGCGGACGCGGCGCCCCGGGCGGCTGCGCAACGTGTCCGTGACCGGCGTCGTGGCCACCGGTGCCACGGGCACGGGGTCGATCACCGGTCTCCCCGGCTGCCCCGTCGAGGGCATCACGCTCGACAACATCCGCATCATCGCCGCCGGAGGTGCGCGGCCGCCCCGGGGCCTCGAGGTTCCCGAGCGTGAAGCCGCCTACCCCAAGGTGACGATGTTCGAGACGCTGCCCGCGTTCGGACTCTACGTGCGTCACGCGCGAGACGTGACCCTGGGAAACGTGCAGCTCCTCGTCGACCATCCCGATGCGCGATCGGCACTCGTCGTCGACGACGCGGTCGGGTTGCGCGTGGGCGGCGTCTCGGGCGCCTCGGGACGCGACCACGGGCCGGTGGTCTGGCTGCACGACGTCCGCGGCGGACTGGTGCATGCGAACCTCCAGCCCGGAGCGGCCGGCGTGTTCGTGCGCGTCACCGGCGAAAACACCGCCGACCTGGCGCTCATGGGCGCCGGCCTTGCGGAGTTCGGTCCCGAGATCAGTCCCGAGGCCGTGACGCGTCTGGTCACGGCGCGACAGCCGGAGCCGGGGTAGCGGCCCGCGGGCGCATGGCCTCGCGCGCCGTTCCAGTCCTCCGTGCCGCTTCGGGGCTCGTCGCGCTGGCCGCCGTCGCGGCGTCGTCGGGCGCCCCGCCGCCGGCTCGCCGTTCCGCGGTCGCCGGCGATCTCGATTTCACGTTCGGCCGGAGCGGCCAGGTCACCACCGACATCTCGACCGTCGAGAGACGACTGCGGCTGGCGAATGCGTGGCTCGCACGGACGGAGAAGACGAGCAGCCAGCGGCGGGCTCGGGGATCCGTCCGCAGAGCCGAGAGAGTGCTTGCCAGGGCTGGCGCCGCCGTCGAGCGGGCCGGCCGTGACGGCACCCTGTCGCCTCCCTGCGCGGCGGCATTTCGGCGACTCCTGGACGCGCGCTTGTCGCAGACTCGTCCAGAGGCCCGCCGGTAGGCCTGGCATTCGAAGCTGCCCCTCGCTAGCATGCATGCGGGGGAGGCTGGTGGTGGTGGGAGGCGGATTGCGCGCGCTCGCGCCGTTGCCTGATATGGACGCGCTGCACATCGCCTTCGTGGCCGACACCTTCGACGGGGCCGTCACCGGCGGAACGCGCTCGGCCGTCCGCTTCGTGCATGCGCTGCGCAGGCAGCACGAGGTGGTCGTGCTGGCCACCGGTGGCAGGGACGAGCCCGACCGGGTGGTGCTGCCCGGCTTCCAGCTGCCGGTGCGGGCGATGCGGGGAAGTGGGTTCATGATGGCGTTCCCGCGACGCTCGACGCTCGAGGCGGTGCTCGCGGACGCCGACGTCGTCCACCTGCAGTTCCCGTTCTGGCTCTCGTTCGCCGCGCTCGCGTGTGCCCGGCGCGCGGGGACTCCCGTGGTCGCGGCATTCCACGTCCAGCCCGAGAACCTGCTGCTCAACGTCGGTCTCAGGTCGCGGCGGCTCTCGCACGCGATCTATCGCTTCTGGGTGAGCCGCCTCTACAACCGCGCCGACGCCGTCGTGTGTCCGAGCCCGTTCGCCGAGGAGAAGCTCCGCTCGCAGGGTCTCGCGGTCCCCTCGTTCGTGGTCTCGAACGGCCTTTCGCCCGCGATCCGGCGCCGGTGCCTCCCCCGGGAGCCGCACCACGAGGGCACCTTCCTCGTCCTGATGGTCGGCCGGCTCGCGGCCGAGAAGCGGCACGACGTCATGTTCGAGGCGCTGGCGCGCGCGCGGCACCGCGACCGCATCCGCCTCGTCGTCGCCGGGGCGGGGCCGCGCGAGCGCGAGCTCAGGCGCCGGGCGCTCCGGCTCCCGCACCCGCCCGAGATCAGCTTCGTCTCGGACCAGCGGCTCGAGCGGCTGTACAACACCGCCGACCTCTTCGTACACTGCAGCGAGGTCGAGCTCGAAGGCATGGCGGTGCTCGAGGCCATGAGCTGCGGCTTGCCGGTGCTCGTCGCCGACAGCCCGGAGAGCGCCGCTGCCCGGCTCGCCCTCGGTCCGGAGTTCCGCTTCACGAGCGGCGACCCGACCGACCTCGCGGCCCGCATCGACCACCACGTCGAGCATGCCGGCGAGCTCGCGGCCGCGCGCGAGCGCACTCACGCGGCCGCGCAGGCCTACGCCTTCGAGGCGAGCGCGGCGCGGCTCGTCGAGGTCTACCATCACGTGCTCGACCGCGGGCGCGGGGCGGCGGTCGCGCCGAGCCGGATCGCCGCGGCCGGCTGAGGCGCTGCCCCCCCGGCGGCGATTTGAAGCGTCCAATACCCCTCTGGTACACCGCCGCGCGGCGATGAAGTGCGTCCTCGTCTCGCACTCGCACTGGGACCGCGAGTGGTACCGGACGTTCCAGTCCTTCCGTGCCCGCCTCGTCGACCTGATCGACCGCGTGCTCGAGCTGGTCGCCGAGGATCCCGGCTTCCGCTTCCTGCTCGACGGACAGACGGTCGTGATCGAGGACTACCTGGAGATCCGTCCCGGCCGGCGCGCCGACCTCGAGGCGGCGTGCCGCGCGGGGCGCCTCGCGATCGGGCCGTGGTACGTCCAGCCCGACTCGCTTCTCCCCTCCGGCGAGGCACATGTCCGCAACCTGCTCGAGGGACGTCGCGTCGGCGCCGCGGTGAGCCCGGTGTCGCGCGTCGCCTACTGTCCCGACTCCTTCGGCCATCCCGCGCAGCTCCCGCAGCTCTTCCACGGCTTCGGCCTCGGGCCCTTCATCTACTGGCGTGGCGGGGGCGACGAGGTCGAGGCCCTGCCCGCCGCGTATCTGTGGACCGCCCCCGACGGCAGCGCCGTGCTCGCGCACCGCCTGGCGGAGGGCTACTTCGCGGCGTCGGGTCTGCCCCTCGACCCCGCCGCCGCGGCGCACGGGCTCGCGGAGATCGCGCGTTCGCTCGCGCCCGCGGGCGATGACGCGGTCCTCCTCATGAACGGCTTCGACCACGCGCTGCCCGAGCCGCACGCGGGGGTGGTGGCGGAGACGCTCGCCCGCGCGACGGGGTGGACGGTGGTGCGCGGCCTGCTCGAGGACTTCGCGGCGCTGCTGCCCGCCGATGCCCCGCGCTTTCGCGGCGAGCTGCTCGGCGCGCGCACGGCGAACCTGCTGCCCGGCGTGTGGTCGGCACGCCTGCCGCTCAAGCTCCGCAACCGCCGGATCGAGGCGCTCCTCGAGGGCTGGGCGGAGCCCTGGGCCGCTCTCGGCGCGGCCCTCGGCGCACCCGACGAGCGGCCCGCGCTGCGTGCGGCCTGGCGCGCTCTCCTCCAGAACCAGGCGCACGACTCGATCGGCGGCTGCTCGCAGGATCGGGTCCACGAGCAGATGCAGGCGCGGTACGACGCGGCCGAGGAGCTCGCGAGCGAGACGGCCACCCGCGCGCTCGAGCGCATCGCCGGTCTCGGCGCCGAGCGCCGCTCGCCGTGGGGCGAGGCGTTCGACCTGGCGGTCTTCAACCCCTCACCGCATCCGCGGACCGACGTCGTGCGTTTCGCGCCGGTCCCTCGCAGCTGGATCGAGCTGGGCGTCGGCAACGAGGTGAGCGTCCATCCCTGGCTCCAGATCGGGCTCACCGCCGAGGGCTACACGGTGGATGGGCAGCCGGCACGCCTCGTCGCCGACGAGGGGACGGACCGCATCCGGCTCCTCGCCGACGTCCCCGCGCGTACCATCGAGTTCGTAGCCGCCGCTGTGCCGGCCTTCGGCTGGAGGCGCTTCCGGCTGGCGCCGTCCGGCCGCCATCCCGACCTGGAGGACGAGGCCCGGGAGATCTCGTGCGATGCGATCGGCGTCGCCGCAGGCGAGGACGGAACGCTCGCCGTTCGCCTCGGTGATCGGACCTACAACGGCCTCGCCGGCCTCGAGGACGTCGGCGACCGGGGCGACGCCTACGACTTCGATCCCGTGCGCGAGGGCGAGGCGACGCTCGCCGAGGTGCGCGTCCGGCGCCGGATCGATGCCACCGGCATCCGGCATCTCTTGGTGAGCCGCGTGCTCGCCGTCCCCGCGAGCCTGGACGCCGGCCGCCGGGCGAGAAGCCCGGAGCGGGTACCGTTGGTGGTGGACACCGAAGTGCGCCTCGTGCCCGGCACCGCGCGCGTCGACCTGCTCGTACGGGTGACCAACGCGGCGCGCGACCACCGGCTGCGGCTGCTCTTCCCGACGAGCAGCCCGGTCACCTCGTTCCTGGCCTCCACCACCTTCGACGTGGCGTGCCGCCGGACCGAGCGGCGCGACGCGAGTCGCTGGGTGCATCCGGCGCCCTCGACGTTTCCCCACCAGGGGTTCGTCGCCGCCAACGGCCTGACCGTCGCTGCGCCCGGGCTTCCCGAGGCGGAGGTGACGCCCGACGGCATCATCGCCGTGACGCTGGTGCGCGCCGTCGGCTGGCTCGCGCGCATGGACCTCCGGAGCCGTCCGCGGCCTGCGGGCCCGCTGATGCCGGCACCCGGGGCGCAGTGTCTCGGGACGATCGAAGCGGTCCTGTCTCTGTATGCTGGCCCCGACGCGCGCGCGGCGCGCGACGCCGAGCTCGGGCTGCGCGCCGTGGCGGCGGGCGACGCCCCGCTGCTCCCGCCCGATCGGCCGCTGCTCGAGGTGTCGCCGCGCGATATCCTGGTGAGCGCACTCAAGCCGGCGGCGAGCGGCCCGGGAATGATCCTCCGACTGCTGAATCCCACCGACGGCGACGTCGCAACGCGGATCGCCCTCGGCTTTCCGGTGTCGGAAGTCGTGCCGGCGCGTCTCGACGAGACGCCCGACGGGGAGGCGCGCGCGGTCGACGGCGGTCGAGTCGAGCTGGTGGTGCCGGCACACGCGCTGCGGTCCCTGCGGCTCGTCGGAACGCCACCCGCGGTCCCGGCTGCTTCACGCCGCTGCGAAAGGGTTTAGAACCTCGACGCCCGAGCGCTCGACATCGGCGACGTTGCGGGTCACCAAGGTGAGCCCGTGATGGAGCGCGGTTGCAGCGATGAGCCCGTCTACTGGCGCGAGCGGACGGTCGAGACTCAGGCCACCCCAGAGGCGGCAGATCTCGATCGTGACAGGCAGAATTCGGTGTTCGTAAAGCCGTTCGAGTCCTCGCAGCCACCGCTCGAGTGATCGCGCTCCCCGGACGTCGCGCCGGCCGATCAGCTCGACGCCGCGACGGATCTCCCCGACAACGAGCACACTCAGGAACAGCTCCTCGTCATCGACGGCCGAGAACCATCGCCGCACGCCCGCATCACAGTGGTCGCGCTTGCGCAGCTCGGAGACGACGTTGGTATCGAGCAGAAACGCCATCAGAACCGAACACGACGCATCCTCGCCGGCGGACGCTTGAACAGCGCGTCGATCCCCACGTCGGGCATGTCTGCGAGGTGCTCTTTCAGCGTCCGGCGCTTCTTTCCACCGTGGACCAACACCTCGCGGAGGATCCTGCGGTGCTCCTCCTCCATGGACACGCCGCGCCGAGCGGCGCGCTGTCGCAGCTCGCTGACCACCTGCGCTTCGATGTTCCTCACGATCAGCTGGGGCATCGGTCCGTTTGATAGCATTGATATCGAAGGGCGGCAACGCCCGGGCCCTGCTTCATCGCCTTGGCATGTTCACGCGCGATGCCGTTCCGGTTTCGTACGACGGAGAACCGAGACGGCGCGTCGCGCGAGGCGGAAGGCCAACCGGATCCGGCGGTGGTCGTCGTCGAGGACGACGGAGCCTACGGCGTCGGGTGAAGCAGCGCGAGCGTCGCCGCTGGTTGAGACCCGCTGCCGTAGTCGGCGGCCGTCCGCGTCAGCTCGGTGTCGGGGACGTCGCGGTAGCTGAACTTCCACTCCACGCCGGACGTCTCCTTCCCGTCCGCGCGCGCCACCGGGTAGATCAGGTAGTTGAGCACCTTCCCGCGGCCGTCGAGCACGAGATCCCGCCCGCGCGTGAACAGCACGCGGTTACCCGAGAGGTTGCCGAAGAAGTAGTCCTTCAGCTCGGGGTGCTTGCGGGCCTCGGAGATGTCGACCGGCACCCAGCCGGCGCCGGGCGCGTAAAACTCGGCCCAGCAATGGTATCCGGCCACCGTCTGGTCGCCCGTGTCGGCCTTGCCGTCGCCGTAGGCCACGGGGAAGCCCATGTTCCAGCGGGCGGGGATCCCGGTTGCTCGCGCGAGCGCGATGAAGAGCGTGTGGAAGTCGGTGCAGTTCCCCTTGCCGACCTTCAGGCAGTAGGGGATGTCGCCGAGTCCCCAGCCGGGCACGCTCTTGTCGTACTGCATGTGGTCGAAGACCCAGTCGTAGAGGGCGCGCGCCTGCGCGACGACGGTCGGCTTCCCAGCCGTCTCGCGACGCGCGATCGCGCGCACCTCGTCGTTGATCTGGACCGACGGGCTCGGGCCGAGCTCCGCGGCGTACGCCGCCAGGTCGACATCGGCGACCCGCGCGCGGCTCGCCGAAACGGGGGCGCGCAACTCCTGGCGTGTCACCAAGGCGGTCACGCCGAGCACCACCGGCTCGCTCGGTTTCTCGGCACGCACCCACGCAACGCGATCCGCGGACTCGGGCAGGCGAACCACGGTCACGTGGCCGCTCCCGCTCAGCTTGAGCTCGCGGACCGCCTGATTCTCCTCGCGCGGCAGGGGCAACCAGAGCTCGACTCGTTCCGTGCCGGGCGGAGGCGTGACGCGCGCCTCGTAGGCGAGACGGATGGTGCGCGGCCCGAGTGCGTCGCGGCCGATGGTGTCGGAGGCGAGGACGGTCGCCGCGAAGACCGGCAACAGCAGCGCGGGGATGAGACGGCGCATGGGATGGCCCTAGCAGGGCGAGAGAATCGAAGCTATCCCTCCAGGCCGCGGCCGGCCGGGACATCGGTGAGCGACGCGGAAGGATCAGGTGCCGCCGAACTTCCGGGATCGGTCGGGCACGAGTCAACTTCACCGATCTCGAGGCCCCGCCGACGTGGCGTTGTGGGCTGAGAAGACCGCCTGCAAAGCCGTCGAGCCTTCCAGCGCCTGATCTGAATTCTGCGTACCCCAGGAGTAGGCGTAGTCGAACACAGGATTGGGAACCACTGACGCCCAGGTCGCTAAAATTTGCTGTTCCTGACTCGCGGTCGGGAGGGTGTATTGCCCCCCGCCGTCGTCCGACCAGTTGCCACCCCCGAACGCCTGATAGACCGGCACGATGCTGCCACGCGGAATTCCCGCCGCCTCTGCGGCAGCAACGGCCCTGGTAATCCTGCTGTAATCACAACCGCCGACCTCTGTGCGGCAGGGATAGGGGTCGGGCGCATACAGGTCGATATGCGAATTGCCCGGATTGTAGGTGTTCGCGTACACCGGCGCGGTCGATGTATTGACGTTGATCATGACAATGAAGGTCTGGGCGCCGGGTAAGTTGGCGTGTATCCAGTCCGACTCGGCCATCAGGTTGGCGGCCGGGCACAGAGGAGCGAACCGACCAGTGGGGTCCGGCTGGTCCATCAGGTAGAAACCGAACAATTTCGAATCACCAATGAAGAGCTGTACTGCGCTGATGAACGACGGATCAGCGCCATTGCACAGTCCTAGGTAGACCAGTCCCTTGACACCGCTGGGGAGAGAATCGAGCTGACTGACGCTGCTCACGTCGGCCAGATTGAATCCCGCCTTGGCAGGCACATAGTGGCTGCTCGAATCGAAGTTATGGTTGGGAGCATAGTGAAGGCCTGTGACCGGCCCGCTGTTCCCGGCCAAGGTCGTCGTGGTGGTCGAGCTGGTGGTCGTGGAGGTCGTGGTCGGCGGCGTGGTGGTCGTGCTGGACGGCAGGCAGATGCCGCTCGTGCCGGGGTCCTGCTGCTTGCACACCTTCACGACCTTGTGGCAGGTCGCCCGCTCCGCCGCGTGCATCCTCCGGCAGGCCCTCTTCTCCACCCTTGTCCCCGTGCAATCCTCGTTCTTCGGCACGAGCGCGAGGCAGTTTGCGATCTCCAGCCTGCAGTCCTTGCGGCAGTGGCTCGGCTTCGCCGCCACTCCCCCAGCGAGCATCAGGACCGCCCCGACCGTCGCCACCGCTAGCCGGCGCGCTCGGTGACTTCGCACATCCCGTGCGCTCCTCCCTCGGGCGAGGCTTCGGCGCTCTCGTGCACCGGCAGACGGGTACACGTCTCGGCCCGCGCTTTGGTTCACGCCAGTCCTGCGGGGGGTCTGAATGAACTCTGGATGTCGGGTTGGCCCTGATGCGTCTATCCCGTACATAGATCATGGATCGCCTGGTCCCCGACGTCGCGGCGCCGGGAGTCTCCATCCTTCCATACGTGCTCGGCCTCACCGGGGTGAGCCGGCACAGGTTGCCGGGCGAGAATCCGAAAGACGGCGTTGCGCCGATGTCCGATGGCGCCAGCGCGACCGGCGCGCGGATCGCGCGGGCAGCGGCGACCCGGGAGCGAAGCGGTTGCCCGGCGTTGAGTAAAGGGCTACTGTGAAGTAGCTATGAGAACGATGACCGCGAGGGAGCTGAAGAACCGCACCGGCGACGCTCTGCGCGCGGTGGGGCAGGGTGAGCAGGTCTTGATTACGCGCAGGGGCAAGCCGTTTGCTCTCGTCGTTCCGGCGACCGCGGCGCCACGAGAGGCTGAAGACGATGCGCTGCTCGAGACCCTTCGGGTCAACGCCCGCAGGCGCCCGTTGCCCTTCTCATCCTACGAGGAGTTCAGAGCATGGAGCCGCGGTTCGTCTTCATCGACTCGGGCCCGTTCGTCATCGACCTCGCGTTCCCGCAAGACCCGCGCGCGGGACTGACGCGCCGCTTCTTGGAGCGTGTACGGACCTCGGGGAAGGGGGTGACAGCCGTCGTTGCCGTGCTCGAGGTCGCTGGCGCGGTGTCGTTTCATTCCTCCGTGGAGGAGACGACGCGGCTCGCTCGTCGCTTCGGCGAGCTCTATGGGGTGCGGGTGTGGCCGGAGACGCGACGCCTCTACTTCGAGGCAGACGACGTCACCGCTCGCCTGGCTCGGCGAATGAAGCTCGGGGACGCGCTGATGCTCACCGCCGCCGAGAGCTGCCGGCCGCGAGCGTCGACGTTCATCACCTGGAACCCCGCCGACTTTCGCGGCCGGACGGCGCTGAACGTGGTCACGCCGCAGCAGTTCCTGCGCGGCTGACCCGCGCGGGGCCGATGCCCCGCGCCTTGTGACTATGCCCCGCGGTTGTCCGAACGCCTCAGTAGAGTTCGGCGAACGGCAGCGCGACACTGAGCGACGTGAGCTGCACGAGCGCATCGAGGCGTGATCGCCTGCTTGAGGGGGTAGTCGAAGAAGGTCCAGGGGAATAGGCCGCCCTTGTGGTAACGTGGGGTAGCGGTGAAGTCGAGTTGAGCCGTGAGCGGCGCCTTGGGTGTGGACTCGGCGGCCGACCTTGTTCCACTCGTTGCCCTCGTCGTGGCGGGCCTTCCAAGTAACTTCAGCCCAGGGTGGAAGTCAGATTTCGCTCGGTGCTGATGACAGGCCTTCTGTCTTGACGAGTGTGTAGCCGAGCGCGGCCGCGCGGCGCGT
>Ga0209470_1000476_pt1 | contig 31910 bp, 38 predicted proteins | sample GraSoiAngelo_125_FD_185882 | JGI IMG/M metagenome (GOLD analysis project Ga0209470, IMG submission 185882) | Grasslands soil microbial communities from the Angelo Coastal Reserve, California, USA - 14_0927_05_40cm (SPAdes) (version 2) | ecosystem: Environmental > Terrestrial > Soil > Grasslands ... | reverse complement strand
CGGTGCACACGATTGGTGCACCGGATCCGCAGCCGCCAACCGGCTCGACGTCGCGCTACCTGTGGACCTCATGGAGCGACGGCGGCGCACAGACCCATAGTCTGACAATGGACAGCGACACGAACGTCGTGGCGACGTTCAAAAAGCAGTTTCTAGCGCGATTCGCCGCGTCTCCATCGGGACCCTCCATCCTCGTCGACAACGTATCTTATGGGGCTCCGGCGAGTTTGTGGTGGGACCAGGGAACGGCACATTGGCTCGAAGCACCGTCCCCGCAGCCTACGGATAGCAACTCGCGGTTTGTGTTCGTGTCATGGAACGACGGCGGTGGGCGGGCGCACGGCGTCACCGCGAATAAGACAATCAATACCACGGCGACGTTCCAGCCCGAGCGGGCGCTCGTGATTCAGACCGACCCCCAAGGATTGAAGTTCACACTCGACGGCGGCCCACCGCAGTCCGCTCCCGCGACGTTCTGGCTCAACCGCAACTCGACCCACACGATCGCCGTCGACACGCTGCAGTCCGGCGGTCCGGGTGTCCAGTATCGATACCTCGAGTGGAGCGACCATGGCGCTCCGTCCCATGCGATTACGATCAGTGCGGGCATGACCTTGACGGCCCGCTTCAAGACCGAGTTCTACTTGACTGTCGACCCCGCAGATCCCTTGTCCACCGGCCAAGGATGGTACCTCAGCGGTTCGACGGCCTACGCGACCGTCACGAACCCGATTCAGTCCGTTGGGCCGGGCGAACGGAAGGCCTTTCATGGCTGGGGAGGGGACGCGACCGGGAGCGGTGCCACCTCGGACCCGATTCTCATGGATGGTCCGAAGACCGCGATTGGGTTGTTTGGGACCGAGTACTACTTGGAAGTTCAGTCCACCTACGGAACTGTCTCAGGCACCGGATGGTACGCATCCGGCACCCCGGCGGTCGCGACCGCTCCATCGATAGTACCCGTTTCCTCCGGGTCGCGTCGAGCCTTCAACGGATGGAGCGGCGACGCATCCGGCTCGAGCACGACATCGGCTCCCATCATCATGAATGGGCCCAAACTCGCGACCGCGAACTGGAAGCTTCAGTACAACCTCCGAATCGACACCGCGTACGGCACGCCATTGACGGCAGGTTGGTACGACACCGGCACGCAGACCACGGCGCGTCTCGACGTGGGGACGGTTTCCCTCGGGAATGGCGCCCGCGCGCTATTCCAAGGCTGGTTCGGAGATGCCTCGGGTACCGACTCGTCCGGGTCTTCGGCCATCACGATGGACCGCGCGCACCTCGTCGTGGCGGCCTGGCAAGTGCAATACTATCTCACGGTGGAAACTGCATTCGGCAGCGCTTCCGGAAGTGGGTGGTACGCCGGCGGATCCTTCGGCATCGCGTCGGTGAACTCGTCGATTATTCCAGTGAGTGGGACCGAGCGCCAGGCGTTTGCCGGTTGGAGCGGGGACGCGACGGGATCCTCCGGCACCTTGTCGAATCCGATCGTGATGGACGGACCCAAGACGGCGCATGCAACGTGGACAGTCCAATACCTCGTCCGTGTCGACAGCGACATCCAGGTTCAGATCGATGGGGGCGGCTGGTACGCCGTCGGGACGCAGGCAACGCTCCGCGCACCACAAGAGGTAGCCTACGGCGGACAGACGTATCGCTTCTCGGGCTGGACCGGCGGCGTGACCTCATATGCCACCGAAGTCTCGGTGACCGTGAACGGCCCGTTGGTCGTGCACGCGAACTGGGCGACGGTCGGAATCTTAGGCAGCCCGACGGTCACATACAGTCTCATCGTCGTGATTGTTGTCATCGCGATCGTCATTGCCCTCGTGGTCGCGCGTTCGCGTCGTCGGAGGGAATGATTCGGGCCTCGGACCTCACTTGGCCCGGTTCATTCGCAGCTCGAGCCGGGCCGCCTGCGTCTTCCGATAACGCCCGAACGTGGAGAGGAGCAAGAGTCCTCCGACGAAGAAAGCGCCCGCGGAACACACGAGCCGCCACGATTCCAGGTTCCCCACGAAGAGTCCGTTCGTGAGATTCGCGGTGAAGTAGAAGTTGATCGATGTCACGATGATGAAGAGCCCGATCGCCATCGGCGCCCAGACACCGAGGATCGACCGGACCCGCTCGATGTTCATCGGCTCATCAGTCGGATGATCGCTTCCGCGGGTTCGCCGCCGCACTCTTCGAGTGCTTTCCGCGCTTCCGCTTCGGAGACGCCGGCCTTCTCGGCGACGAGCTGGACGTCTTCTTCCGGGATCGCCAGTCCTTGGCTCGCATCAGGCTTCTTCGCGTCGACTCGATCCCGGACGATGGGCTCGCCGACGACCGTCCAGATCTTCTGACCCTGCGCGGTCATTGCCGTGACGTTCGGATCCCGGATCACGTACTCTTTGCTCGCGGTGCGGATGATGACTTCCTCGACGCCCTCGAGCTCTTCCTGCTCGATGCCCATCCGCTTCATGGCCTGGCGCATCTGCCGCGGGTTCACGCGTCCGCCCGGGATCATCGCATCACATGGAAAGGATGGTCGCGACTCGGATAAAGGTTCTGCGCGTCCGACCTCTCCGTCATATGTTTAAATAGCTCAGGGTTCATCAAATTCGGCGTGCGGGTCGCGGTCGTGTTCAAGGATCGATGTCAGCCCAAGCGCTGCCATCTCGAATGCATCGCCTTCTGTCCGCCGCAGCGGACCGGCACGGAAGTCATCTGGATTGATCCGGAGACCACGAAGGCCGCGATCAGCGAAGAAACTTGCATAAGTTGCGGAATCTGCGTCCGCAAATGTCCGTTCGATGCAATTCGGATCATCGGTCTCCCCGAGGCGCTTAAGGAAGATCTCGTTCACCAATATGGAAAGAACGCGTTCCGCCTCTTCCGTCTCCCGGTCCCGAAGCAGGGCGAGGTCATCGGCCTGCTCGGACCAAATGGGATCGGCAAGACGACGTGTGTCAGCCTGCTGAGCGGAGAGGTTGCTCCAAATCTCGGCCATTACCGCCGAAAGAAAGCGTACTGGGATGAGGTGCTCGACTATTTTGCAGGAACGGAGCTCCACGATTACCTTGAGAGAATCGCATCGAAAAAGCTCACGACGGCCATCAAGCCGCAGTACGTTGACAAACTGAGTAAGATCTACACCGGACGCGTCCGCGATCTCTTGACGAAGATCGACAAGCGAAATCGACTCGGAGACCTGACCGCATCCCTGGATCTCGAATCGTTCCTCGATCGGGACATCGCGCAGCTGTCCGGCGGCGAGCTCCAGCGGATGGCGATCGCCGCGACGATGCTCAGGGACGCAGACATCTACTTCTTCGACGAGCCGTCCTCCTATCTCGATATCTACCAGCGACTCCAGGTCGCGAAGGTCATTCAGTCCCTTTCGAAGGAGAAGTACGTCGTCGTCGTGGAGCATGATCTGGCCGTCCTTGATTTCCTCGCAGACACGGTCTTCCTGATGTACGGCGAGGAGGGTGCGTACGGGATCATCGCGCAGCCGAGGCCGGTCCGCACCGCGATCAACGTGTATCTCGGCGGCTACCTGAAGGAGGAGAACATCCGTTTCCGAGATCGCGAGATTCGCTTCGACACCCGCCCGCCTCGAAGCGACTGGAAGGGCGAGACGCTCGTCACGTTCGACGGACTCACGAAACGGTTCGAGGGCTTCGAGCTCACCGTCCATCCGGGACGGCTGCGAAAAGGCGAGGTCGTCGGCGTTGTCGGACCGAATGCGACCGGCAAGACGACGTTCGTCAAGATGCTCGCGGGCCAAGAGACGCCCACGTCGGGTGCCGTGGAAGGGCGGTGGCAGGTCTCGTACAAGCCGCAGTACCTCGAGGCCGTCTACGAAGGCACGGTCGGCGAATTGCTTCGCAACGCCGTCGGAAAGAAGGCGGATACCGGCTACTTCGAGACGGAGATCCTCCAGCCGCTCAAGGTCAAAGGAATGCTCGAGCGGGACGTTTCGACGTTGTCCGGCGGCGAGTTGCAGCGCGTCGCCATCGTCCTGTGTCTCGGCCGGGATGCGGACATCTATCTGATCGACGAGCCGTCCGCCTATCTCGATTCGAACCAGCGGATGGAGGCCGCGCGGACGATCCGACGGGTCATGGAGAAGGAAGCGCGCACCGGGCTCATCGTCGATCACGACGTGTACTTCATCGACATGGTGTCGGACAGCATCATGGTCTTCTCCGGCGATCCGGGCCGGACCGGCGTGGGCGAAGGTCCGTTCCCGATGCGGGACGGGATGAACCGCTTCCTGAAGATGGTCGGCATCACATTCCGCCGGGACGCGGACACGAACCGCCCGCGAATCAACAAGCTCGACTCCCGCCTGGATCGAGAGCAGAAGTCCGCCGGCGAATACTACTACGCGATCGAGGACGCGGTCCACGCGTCGTGATCGTCCGTTACGCCGAAGAACGAATCAATCGGCCCCGCCCCTCGGAGTTGGCCTCCCCATCTTCGACGATCGTTTCTCCTCGGAGGTACACGGCTCGAGGGAAGCAGGCTTCCATTCCCTCGAACGGCGTCCACCCACATTTGTATCGAACGCGTTTCGCGGTGACGGTTTCGATATTCCGCGGGTCGACCACGAGGAGGTCGCCATCCCGGCCCACTTCGATTGTCCCCTTCGCGATCCCCAAGATGTCGGCGGGTCGCGCCGCCATCGCCGAGACGAGTCGCGGAAGGTCGAGGTCACCCGTGCGAATCCGACGCATGAGTAGTGGGAACGCCGTCGCGACACCGGGGATTCCGGCGGGCGCTTCCTCGAAAGGCTCGCCCTTTTCGTCCAGAGTGTGCGGTGCGTGATCGCTCGCGACCGCGTCGATGCGGCCCCGACGGAAGGCGTCCCAGAGCGCCTCGCGATCCGCGGGTGATCGGAGCGGGGGATTCACTTTCCCTCGAGCACCGAGCGGCTTTGACGAGTCGAGGAATAGGTGGTGGGGCGTCACCTCACACGTCGCCCCCGCAGGCACCGAGTTAAGCGCCTCCAGACAGGTGACGTGAGCGACGTGCACCCTCGCTCCGTCTCGGATGCGCGCCAGGGTGGCGATGGCGGCATCTTCGGCGGCCTTCGGTCGTGCCGCGTCGTGGCCCCGGAGGTCCCTCGCTTTCTGCTTGGTGAATTTCCCCGGGTCCTCCGCGTGGACGACGACGAGTTTCGGCTGCGCTTCCGCGGCTCGGAGGATTTCTTCCAGTCGCGGCACCGGCACCTCGAGATTTCCGGTCGACTCCGCCATGTAGACTTTGAATGCGGCCGCATTGCCAAGTCGAGAAACTGCCTCCCGGGATTGCGGTGCGGCATACAGAGCATAGTCCACGGTGGCCCGCCCGTGGAGTTCCGCGGCTTTCGCATCCAGCGCCGCAGTCGTGGTCACCGGAGGGACCGTGTTCGGCATGTCCGCCACCGTCGTCACGCCCCCGATCGCCGCCGAACGGGTCCCGCTCGGAAAATCCTCCTTGCGCCGGAGCCCCGGGTCTCGCATGTGGACGTGGAGGTCGACGCACCCCGGCAGGATCAGCGCGTCGCCGTGGTCAATCTGTTCGTCGCCTCGGAGGACTCTCTTGATCGCGGCAATCCGGCCCGCTTCGTCGATTCCAATGCTCAAGGGCTCCAGCCGGCCGCGAAAGAACACGCGGCCGCTAATGACCCGCACGCGCCGCCTCCAAGGCCCGGCGCGCGACGGGACCTCGGGGCTGGGTTTCCGCGAAGACCTCGGCCTGGAACTTGTAGACCCGCGTCGCGGGGTCGAGCCACGCGTCGGCCAAGAGGCCCGCTTTCATGCACGCCTCGGACAGAAATTCGGCCGCATCCCAGGCGTACTCGACCGCGACCTGCGGAAGCAGAAGTCCGCGATACGGACCCTGGGCGACGCTCAGCCCATCCACGCCGACGTTGACGGACTTCGCGAGGTCCTTCGGCTTCTTCACATCAATTAGTTCGGGCGGGGTCAGGATGCTGACTTCCACCGTGACGCGGTCGAGCTCTTCCGAGGTCAAGCGCGGGAATCGCGGGTCCTCCGCGGCGCCCTCCGCGGCTTTCTCGATCGACTTGACGAGAGGGAAGAACGGCTGAGGGTAGCCGATGCAGCCACGCAGCAGGCCACTCGGATGTTCGTTGAGCGTGACGAACGCCCCGGACTTCGTTTCGAATGCCTTGGGGATTTCAACGGTTCGTTTCGCGCGCTTGACGACGTACGCCTCGAGGGCCTCACGCGCGATGCGGACGGCGAGTTCGCCTTCCCGGTCCGCGTACGACATTCGGCTCGACAACAAGGCGCGTGCCTTAACATTGTCGGCGCGGTTCTCCGATTGCCATTCCGTGCGGCCGCTCTCGCTCCGCCGATTGGGATGTCTAGCATGCGAATTGGACTCGCAACCTTTATCGGCCCCGACTTCTCATTCACCGCGGCACAACATGCGAGCGCGCGTCCCCGTCGTCGAAATCATGACGCAATCCCCGGTGACGATTCCGGCCACCGCGACCGCGAAGGAGGCGGCCGGCCTCATGCGAGACCGGGAGATCGGGAGCCTCGTGGTGGTCGAGACCGGCAAGCCGATGGGCATCGTCACGGAGCGGGACATCGTGACGAAAGTCGCCGCGCCGGACAAACAACCGAGTCGTGTCCTCGTCCGGGACATCATGACGTCCCCCGTGGTCGTGGTTCATCCGCACGAGGAAGTCGCCGAGGCCGCGAAGCTGATGTCGCAACGCAAGATCCGAAGACTCCCCGTCGTCCAGGAAGGAAAGCTCGTCGGGATGATCACGGAGAACGACATCATCCGGGTCTGGCCCCAACTGATCGAAGTCACGCGGGAATACGCCCGGGCCGGACTCGAGTCGCAGTTCGCGAAAGGCATCGAGGGCCACTGCGAGGCGTGCGGCGTGTATTCGACGAACCTCGTGTGGGATCGCAACTTGCTCGTCTGCCCCGAGTGCCGCGGCGGCTGAAGTGCCGTCGTCGGGAACGCACGGATAACAGCCGCGGAACCTTTATAGGCCGTTCCCAGGTTCGGCCGGCCATTGGCCCGGTTCGTCAAGGTTTCTCAGCAAGAACTCGATTCGATCCGGAAGCTCTACGAGAGCGTCATGTCGTACGCGTGCCACGGCCTCTTCTTCCGAGAGGGCATGGTCCTCGCCGAGGAAGTCACGAAGAACCTGGCCCTCGGTGACGATCCACTCGAGTTCGGCCGGAAGGTGATCCTCGAACGCGGCTGGGCGGAAGAGGTTTCCTTCACGGACTCGGGCGCGAGGGTGCGCGGCTCGATCGAGGCGATGCCCGGGGGGGACGTGGAGACGTGCCACCGGCTTCGCGGGATTCTCTCGAAGCTCCTTGAGGCGAAGACGAAACACCGAGTGCGCCTGGCGGAAGTGGAGTGCGTGAGCACGGGCGGTCGCGAATGCGTCTTCGAACGGGAGGGCGGGGCGTGACCGCCTTGGCGGACATGGTCCGCGCGCTTCGCGAGGTGACGAAGGCGGAGGCGGTCGCAGTCGTCAATCGCGATGGCGGGATCGTGGCGGCCGAGCTTCCTCGAAATGTTTCGCAGGAGACGTTCTCGATCATGTGCGCCGCAATCCTCGGCGCCGGGATGACCGCCGCGACGGAGCTGGGCCACACGGCGCCGCACCGCGTCCTCCTGGAGTCCGACGACGCGACCGTCGTCATCCAAGAAATCGGCCGACGCGCCATGGTGGTGCTCGTGGTACCGCCGGAGCGCGTGGTCTCCGATCTCGACGCGGCGATTTCGCGGTTCGCGCAGGCCGCAGCGAAGGACTTGGACTGAGCGCTCCGGGAAGCCTTAATGGGGCCACGACCTTTCGTGCCGCGGGCCCGTAGTCTAGTGGCTATGATGCGACTCTTACAAAGTCGAGGTCGTCGGTTCGATTCCGACCGGGCCCATTCGCCGCGTCTCAGTGCCGAATCCACAGCCTCTGTCGAAGGATCACGCCGAGCGCACGGGATAGGACGGGCGCACCCACCGCCGAAAGGACCGTGGACACGGTCGCGCCGAGTCCGAGCGCAGCGGTCGGCGGGAGAAATCGGACGAAATACCACGCCGACCCCATCAAGCCCCCGAGCCACACGACCAGGAAAGTGAAGAAGAGGGGCCGGACGAGGAGCATCGCCATCAGGACCAGAGCCAGAATTCCGCCTGCGTAAAGGAGAAGTTCTGGGGGAGCGCCCATCGCCGTGGAAATCCACAGCAACAACGGGACTTCGAGTGCCGCAATCAGCAGGAGACCCAGCCGCCACTTCCACCGCATCTCGTTCGGTCCCTCACTGTCGGTAGTCCTCCGGCCGAAAGCCCAGATCGACTCTGATATCTCGCAGTCGTCCGAGGTTCGTCCCATCGAGCAGATGAACGGACGCATCCTCGACGCGGACGAGGTCCTCGTCGAAGAGCGGTCCGATGAATCGCGCCCGGACGTCGTTCACGGGCATGCCGCCGCATAGGTCGTTGAAGGAAGGCACGACGATCGCCTCCTTCGGGAGCTTCGGATAGCGTTTGTGCTTCCGGAGGAACGGCACCCGCATCCAGCACGGGACAATCTGCCGGGATCCCAACGCGTCGCGGAACGCCGCGGCCGGGTGGTTGTGTCCCATGAGGAGAACGGATCCCTCCATGACCTTCTTGTACGGCCAAGCGTGCCCGTGGCAGAACCCGACGTCCTCGATCCGGAAGCCATACGCGGGCTTGAAACGCACGCTCCGGGGCACGATGTTCTTCAGCATGCCGTCGTGGTTGCCTTGGGCGATGTATACTTCCCGAAACCTCGGCGCGAGGTCGCGGAAGAACACGTAGACGTCCCGTCGCTCGCGGGAGGCCATCTTCGGCACGAGATGCTTCACGTCGCCCAAGATGACGAGTCGGCTCGCGCCTCGACGATCCGCCAGGTCGACGAGCTTTCGCCCCATCACCTCCGCTCGGCTCGGGACCCGGATCCCCTTTTCGTGCAGCTCCTCCTCGATTCCAATGTGCAGGTCCGCGACGACGAGGATGTCGTCCGCCATGAGTGCGGGCTCATCCGGGACCGGCTCGAGATCCACGTCCGCTCCAACGGCGGGTCGGCTTAATGGTTGTGCCGGGTCCACGTTCTTGTCGCTCGTCGCGTTCAGAGAAACTCGGCGAGGACCCGCCCCAGGTTGTCTGCGACGTCGACCGAAGTCAAGCCGTAACTCTTGATCTTGAAGGCGAGGTCGCCCGCATAGCCGTTCGTGAAGGCGCCGAGGCGGGCGGCGTCGAAAGGGGGCATCCCTTTCGACATGAGACCGGCCACGACCCCGCAGAGCACATCGCCCGTCCCGCCGACCGTCATCCCCGGATTTCCCGTGTAATTGAACTTGACTCGCGTCCCGTCCGTCACGATGTCAACGTGGCCCTTCAGCAGGATCGTGGCGCCGAGTGTCTTCGCGGCCTCTCGGACAAGTTCGGCTCGGTCCTCCGGCGCATCCGGGAGGGCCTTACCGGTCAGGGTCTGGAACTCTCGGGAGTGCGGCGTGATGACCGCCCGCTTCCCGACGAGGCACTTCGGATCGGAGGCGACCGCCCGGATCGCGTCCGCGTCCACGACGAGGGGCAGCGCGATGCTCCGCACGATCTCCTTCACGGCGTCTAGCGTCCCCTCGGCGTCGCCCAGTCCGGGGCCAATCGCGATCGCGTCGGCGCGTGACGCCAGCTCGACGATCTGCCGAGTGTCCTCCCGCAGGAGTCGGTGGCCGACGAGCGGATGGACGATGAACATCGGGGAATACGATGCGACGACCTGAGCCGCAAGGGCCGGTGTCGCGACGTGGATGAGATCGCCGCCGACGCCCAAGGCACCGTACCCGACGAGCGCCGGGGCGCCGGTGTATGGTCCGCCACCGATGACGAGGACCCGTCCGTTCTGACCCTTGTGGCTCGTGGACTTCGGAACCGGGTAGAGCGTGAACTCGCCGGGCCCGATCATCGCGGCGATTCTCGCGGGGATGCCGATGTCGGCCACGCGGATTCGTCCCGAGTTCTGGGCGGTCATCCCCTCCTTCACATCATGGAGCGTGACCGTGACGGTCGGTCGGACGGCGAGGTCCGTTCCGAACCCGCTCGGGACGTCCACGCTGAGGATCGGCTTGCCGGAGGCGTTCATCTGGCGGATGAGCGCGGCGTACGGCTCGCGCAGAGAGCCTTCCGCCCCAATCCCGAGGAGCGCGTCGATCAACAGATCTGCCGCCGCGATCGCTTCCTCGCTCTTGTCGAGACCCGCCAGGATTTGCACGTCCCTCAGGCGCTCGAAGTTCGTCGCCGATTCCTGGGTGACGAATTGGTCCGGCGATCGCGCGAGGAGGACCGTGACCCGCGCCTCTTTCGCGAGGTGGCGAGCCGCCACCAGGCCGTCCCCGCCGTTGTTCCCGGTGCCGCACAGGACGAGGACATTCTTTCCCGCTGCGCCGAATTCGGACCGCGCGACGTCGGCCACGGCTTTCCCGGCGTTCTCCATCAGTTCCAAGATCGAGAGGCCGAAGTATTGGGCGTTCCGATCGAGGACGCGCATCTCCGCCGGAGAAATCATCGGGCGCGCATTCGGCCGACGCTAGTTAAACGTTGCCCGCGGAGTTAAGAACGATCGAACATTTCGGGGCGCGATGGACTTCGAACCGCTGCGGGCGTACACGTGGGCCCTCCTGTTGGGCCTCTTCGTCCCACTGAGCTGGATCCTCGACCTGCTCCTTGGTCCCGGCGTCATCGTCTTCGCGGTCGCGGGTCTCGCGATCGTCCCGCTCGCCTGGTTCCTCGGCCTCGCGACCGAAGAACTCGGCAAGCACGCGGGCCCCGGGGTGGGCGGTCTCCTCAACGCGACATTCGGGAACGCCACGGAGCTGATCATCGCCGTCTTTGCGTTGTCGCGCGGCCTGACCGAGGTCGTGAAGGCGTCGCTCACCGGCTCGATTGTGGGGAACCTTCTCCTCGTCCTCGGGTTGAGCATGCTCGCCGGGGGCGTGAAATACAAAACGCAGCACTTCTCCCGCGAGGCGTCCGGAATTCAGATCACGATGCTCGTCGTCGCGGTCATCGGCCTCGTAATGCCCGCCTTGTACGTCCTCTCGACAGGGACTCGGTCCGGCGTGGCCTTGGAGGAGATGAGCCTGGGCATCGCCGGGATCCTGCTCCTGGCCTACGTGTTCGGCCTCCTTTTTTCCCTGCGCACGCACCGGGACATCTTCAATCCGGTGACGGAAGTCTCCGAGAAGCCGCGCTGGGAGAAACGGTTCGCCCTGAGCGTGCTCGTCGCTTCGACGGTCCTGGTCGCGGTCGAGAGCGAGATCCTGGTCGGCTCCCTGGAGACGGCGCGGCAGAGCCTCGGCCTGACCGAACTCTTTGTCGGAGTCATCATCGTGGCGATCGTCGGGAATGCCGCGGAACACGGCAGTGCGATCCTTATGGCCTGGAGAAACAAGATGGAATTGAGCGTCGCCGTCGCGACGACCTCGACAACCCAGGTCGCGTTATTCGTGGCGCCGATCCTCGTCTTCGTTTCTCTGCTGACCGCGAAAGTCATGACGCTCGACTTTGAAATCTTCGAACTCGCGTCGTTGGCTTTGGCGACGGCCGTCGTTGCGGCGGTCGTCTCGGATGGCCGAAGCAACTGGTACGAGGGCGCATTGCTCGTGATGGTATACGCCGTAGTGGCCGTGGCGTTCTTGTTCCATCCGCCTTCGGCGTGAGCCCATGGCCGGTACCCGTCGATCCATCGCATACGGCCTTACCGCGAACGTCGTCGTCCTCGGGGTCGTGTCCCTCTTCACCGACATCAGCAGCGAAATGATCTTGCCGATTCTCCCGTTTTTCTTGATTCAGGTCCTCGGCGCGAATGTCCTCATCGTCGGGATCCAGGAGGGGCTTGCGGACGGCGTCGTCTCGTTCATGAAGATCTTTTCGGGCCGGTTCTCCGACGCCGCCGGAAAGCGGAAGCGCTTCGTCGGGGCGGGCTACGCCCTCTCGACGTTGATGAAGGTCCTCTTTCCGTTCGCGCAGAGCTGGCCGGAGTTCCTCGGGTTGCGGATCGTGGAGCGGACCGGGAAGGGCGTCCGGGACGCGCCCCGGGACGCGCTCTTGACCGAGTCCACGCCCGCCGAGACCCGCGGGAAGGCGTTCGGCTTCCACCGGAGCATGGACACGACGGGGGCGATCGCCGGTCCGATCATCACGCTCGTCCTGTTGGCAACGATCGCCGCCTCCCCTGGCATCCCGAACTATCGTCTCATCCTGCTCCTCGCCGCGATCCCTGCGGTGATCTCCGTCTTCATCGTCTTCCTCGTCCGCGAGCCGGTCCGTCAGCGTACTCCGAAGCAGCCCCTTCGAGTCACCTTCCGCGGGATTCCAAAGCCGCTTTGGACGTTCATCGGGATCGCCAGCATCTTCTCGTTTGCGGATTTTTCATATGCGTTTCTCCTCCTGCGTGCAGGGATCCATGGGACGACCGTGGCCATCCTGCTGTACGTGGTCTACAACATCGTGTACGCCGCTCACGCGTTCCCGGCGGGGATCTTGTCCGATCGAGTCGGACGGAAGCCGGTCGTGCTGACCGGATATGTCGCTTTCATCGCCATGGCGACCCTCCTCGTTTTCTCGGACCTCCTCGCCACCTTGGTCCTTGCCTTCGTCCTCTACGGTCTGAGCTACGGGATGGCGGAAGGAACGCAGCGCGCGCTCGTTGCCGACTTCGCCCCACCGAGCATCAAGGCCACGGTCCTGGGCGCGTATCACACGTGCGTCGGGGCGGTGAAGCTGGCGTCCGGCGTCGTCGCCGGACTCCTGTGGATCGCCTTCGCGCCGACACCGACCTTCCCCGTCGGGGCCGCGACGTTCGCCTTTGGGGCGATGGCCGCCACCGTCGCGGCCATCGGACTCTCCCTGTGGAAAGCGCCCGCTAGGTCCTGATCTTTCGGCCGAGGCGCCGCTCCACTCCCGCGACCTTCGCCTCGAGTTGCTTCGACGCACCTTTGCGGTCGTCGATCTTGACGATCGTCGAGACGCGTTCGCAGTCCTCCAGGACGGCCTTGTGGCAGCGAGCGATGAGCGCGAGGATCTCGTCGAACGAACCCTCGATGACCGTCCCCATGGGATTGAGGCGATACGGGAGACCGCTGCGGTCCACGATGTCCACGGAGCGCGTCACGTACTCCCCCACGCTCACGCCCTTCCCGATCGGCGTGATGCTGAATTCCGCGATGGTCATCGCCCGACCCCGCTAGCCTGATAAGCCGCCCGCCTCTTGCAAGTTTGTGGCCGTCGACTATTCGCGACATGCCGCGGACTACGATCGCGTTCGGGCCGACGAGGCGATGGACCGCGAGTTCTGGCTCCACGGACTCGTCGAAGTCGGACGCCTGCGGGACGGGGAGCGCGTGCTGGACCTCGGCGCCGGGACCGGCCGATTTGCACAGCTCCTCTCGACGACGAATCGCGTCGTGGCCTTCGATTCCTCGGACGCCATGCTCCGGATCGCCCGCGCGAAGGGTCCGTTCGAGTGTGTGGAGGGCGATGGCCACCGCCTGCCGTTCCGGGCAAACACCTTCGATCTCGCCATGGTCGTCATGGTGCTCCACCATCTCGGAGACTATATCGCGGCCCTGCGTGACGTCGCGCGGGTGGCGCGTCGAGTCGTCGTCGCGACCTCGGACATGGCCACGCGTCGCCTCGGCATCTTGGAAGAGGCCTTTCCAAGCCTCCTAGCCATCGATCGAAAACGGTTCCCGCCGATTCCGGCGATCGTCCACGCGCTTGAGGCGGCGGGCTTTCGAGCCCCCATCGTCGACGACCGCGCGTACGTTCGAAGGCTTACGACGGCCGAGCAACTCGACCGCGTACGACATCGGTACCTCTCGACCTTCGACCTCCTGCCTCCGGGTGAGTATGAGCGAGGGCTCCGTTTCTTGGAGACCGAGATGCCCCGGCGCTACGGAGACCGCTTCGAGATATCGGCTCGCTTCACGTTCGTAGGAGCGACAAGGTAAGGTTCGCCGAATCCGCGCAAGGCTTGCAGAAGTCCCGGCTCTTCCGATCCGTATCCGCGAGTTTCTCGGAGAAGAACATCACGCATTGAGGATTCGCATCGTGATGGCCGAGGCCCAGGGTATGTCCGAGTTCGTGGACCGCCGTCTTCACGGCACGTTCGACGAGTTTGTCCTTGCCCTCTCCCGCAAACTGCGACAGGGAGACGACCGCCCATCGCCCGTGGAGGTCCGCGTGACCGAAGACCAACCTCAGTCCGAGCTCCGGGTCGCTGAGCTCGACGTCCGTGATCGCGATGACGCGATCGCCATCCGAGGATCTGCAGACCCGACCGAACGTTGCCGCTCGGTACCGGTTCGAACCGAGACCGAAGGCTCGGCTCGGTAAGGGCTTCGGACTCGCGATGCGCACCTCCCCGAACGGCGCAAGCTCGGATCCGATTCGTTCGAGGACGGATGGGTCGACCTGGCCGACAGGTTGGAGGGTGAGGATCATCCTTTGACGACTCCGAGCGGGACCAACCGAGCAACGATTTTCGTCAGTCCTGCTCCCTCCGCCACCCGGACGACGTCCTCGACGTTCTTGTAGGCTCCGGGGGCTTCCTCGACGATTCCAGCTCGCGAGGCCGCCCGGAGATAGATCCCGCGCTTGTCGAGCGATTTCACGACCTCGTTCGCATCGTACTTCCGAGTCGCGGCCTTTCGCGACATCTGGCGCCCGGCGCCGTGGCAGCTCGAGCCGAAGGATCGCTCCATCGCCGTCGGCAGGCCGACGAGGACGAACGAGTACGTGCCCATGTCCCCCGGGATGAGGACGGGCTGACCGACGGCCTTGTACTCGGCCGGAGTCTCCGGGTGTCCAGCGGGGAAGGCGCGCGTCGCTCCTTTCCGATGGACGACGACCTTGTGTCGCGCGCCGTCGATGACGTGATCCTCCACTTTCCCGATGTTGTGGCACACATCGTAGACGATGTCCATGCCGAGCGCTTCCGCTGATTGGCCGAGGACCTTCGAGAACGCGTTCCGTACCCCGTACGTAATGAGCTGGCGGTTGTTCCAAGCGAAATTTGCGCCGCAACACATGGCCCGCCAGTAGTCGAGCCCCTCCTTCGAGCCGATCGGCGCGCAGGCGAGCTGGAGGTCCGGCAACTCAATCTTCTCCCGTTTCACGACCCGTTCGCACACCTCGATGTAGTCCGTGGCGATCTGGTGGCCGAATCCGCGGGATCCTGTGTGGACCATCACGCATACCTGGCCTGGCTCCCCGATCCCCAGAGCTTTCGCGGCGCGTTCGTCGTCCACCCGATCGACCTTCTGGATCTCGACGAAGTGGTTTCCGGCACCGAGGCTGCCGACCTGGTCCTTCCCGCGCGCGATGGCTCGCTCGCCGACTTTCGAGAAGTCCGCGTCCTCGAGGCAGCCGCGCGCCTCGATGTGGTCGGGGTCGTCGGACCAGGCGTATCCCTTCTCGACCGACCAGCCGGCGCCCTCCGTCGCGAGCTTCGCGAGGTCCTGCCGCGACACTTTCGTGATGCCTCCTTCGCCCACGCCGCTCGGGACGTTCTCGAAGCACGCGTCCGTCAACGCTCGGAGGTTCGAACGGACATCGGCTGCGAGGAGATTCGTCCGGATGAGCCGGACGCCGCAATTGATATCGTAACCGATCCCGCCGGGCGAGATCACACCGTCGTTGTAGTCGAAAGCCGCGACGCCGCCGATGGGGAATCCGTAGCCCCAGTGGATATCGGGCATGGCCATCGCGGCCCCGAGGATCCCGGGCATCGTCGCGACGTTGGCCACCTGCTCCGGCGCCTGGTCCTGGCGGAGCTGCGGCACCATCAATTCGTCGATGAACACCAAGCCGTTCGTGCGCATGGCGGGCTTATAGGACCGCGGAATTTCGTACCGGAACGCGTCGACTTTGTTCAGAGGGCCGTTCCATCCGTCGCCCATGGCATCGAGAAAGGCGCCTACGTGCCGAGTGCACATAAACGTTCGCGCACGCCGTCGGTCTGTCGCAAACTTCATGCCCGGAGCGTGTTATCCCGTACCACGGGTTGGGACGAGCTCCGGTTCCGCTCTTCCTGCGTCGCCTTCGGGTGGGCTTGCGCGGCCGGGATTCGTGGGGCCCGGGTTCCCCGAGGACAGGGGGGAGGGAATCGGGGGAGGCCGCGGTCCCGCGGGCGACCAGAGCTCGTCGCGCCCTTTTCCTTCGAGGTTCTAGTGTCTTCCACGTTCGGGGTCCGGGGAGGGCGGCCGGCGCTTCATCCGAGGTGCCCGCGTGCCTCGCCAATCGCCACGATCGCCTCCCGGATGAGGCGCGCGGCGAGCAACGACGTTTGCCCGAAATCCCATGCGGGACTCACCTCGTTCAGATCCATCCCGACCAGGTCCGGCGCGAGCATCCCGATGAGCTTCTTGACTTGCAGGGGTGCGAGCCCAAACGGCTCCGGATTGCCGACGGCCGGAGCGAAGGCCGGATCGACGCCGTCGATGTCGATCGTGAGGTAGATCTTGTCGCGGTTGATCGCCTTCAGCGCCCGGTCCAGCGCGGCACCGATGCCTCTCTCGTGGACGTCGAAGACGCTCACATACGTCAAACCGAGTCGTTCGAGGTCCTCCCGTTCCTCCCGACTGTACGACCGCACGCCGATGTAGACGACGTGTTCGACGCCGACGTGGTCCGCGATCCGGCGCGCCGAGCAGGCGTGCGACCACCTGTCGGACAGGTACGAGTCGCGGAAGTCGAGGTGGGCGTCGATTCCGATCACGCCGATGTCTTTCGGGAATGCCCGCACGACCGCCGGTGCGAGGCTGTGCTCACCGCCGATGACGATCGGAATCTTCCCCGCGCGGACGACATCCGCCGCCATGTGCGTCACGCCGTCAACCATCTCCGTCGACGCCCCGAAGGTCGGCGTATCCCCCAGGTCCGCCACCGCGACGTCTCGAAGGTCGCGCTGGTGGTCCATCATGTACGTCTCGAAGTTGTACGACGCCTCGCGGATCGCGCGGGGTCCGAAGCGGGAGCCGCCGCGGAACGAGCACGTGCGGTCGTACGGCACTCCGAACAGGGCCATCCACGCCTCGTCATACTTCGCGACGGCGTCCGCGAAGCGAGGCGCAGCCATGGGCGAACGGAAATCCTGTGCGCTTATTTGAGGACGACCCCGCTCAATTGGACGAGAGCTTGCGTCGGCCGAGCGCTTCGATGTACATGATTTCCTGACCGGAAGCGAGTTTGCCCTGGAACTCCTCGGGCACGGAGAGTTCGAACGTTCCGTACGTCGCGAGGTCCATCAGCTGCGCGACGTTGCCGTGGGTCGAGAGGACCTGCGCCTTTCGCTTGTCGATGATCGGGACTCGCACCTTGTGCGTCACCGGATGCACGATCGACCGCTTCTGCCCGTCGAAGATGCCGACAGCCTCGAGCCGCGCCTTCGCTTCGCCGTGTTTCCCCGGCTTCGAGGTCTGGATGGAGATGATGCGGCACGGTTCATCGTCGATGACGATGTACCGGTTCACCTTCAGCTCTCGAATCTCCGCTTGCTCCCAGGACATCGCTTTCGCGCGGCGATGTGAGGCGACCCTAAAAACGTTTCCTCAGCGGCGCGTCCGTCTCCGGTGCGCGCGGTTTTTCGGCGCGGCTGGACGCTTTGGTCGCGTCGGTTTGTCGGCTTTGCGTCGACGGATTTCGTCGATGGCGACCTGGAGATTTTTCAAGAGGTCCGGGGCAATTTTGCGTTTCGTGTACGCGTCCGCTCGGGCCGCAAGAGAAATCTTCGCCGCGAAAGCGCGCGCGATTGCGCCCCGCTGCCACGGGGGCGCTCCGTGGACCCATGGATGCTGGAAAAGTACGCCATGCTTCGGCGGCCGTGATCCGGTCCGGAGATGACGGAAGAGCGCGCGCTCCGCACCCAAGAGTTGCACCGTGCCGCCGGGTGCGCGAGCGAGATCTTCGATGCCGCCGGCCAGCGTGACGAGCCGCGCGGCGATGATCGGGCCGGCGAGTTCGGAGACGTTCGGCGCCAGGTCGCGGATCGATCGCTCGACGTAGGTCTCGACCGCCCTCCGTTGGCCCATCACGAGTTTCGTCAGGCCGGCGAGCGCCTTCAATTCGGCTTCCTCCCGCTCCGCCAGATCCGCTCCGACGCTCTCCCGAGGGTCGATGGGCATCCGATCCCGTCGCCCGTGGATCGATACGAGCTCGACGTACGTCGCGGTGTCCACCATCGGTGCCAGCTCCGGGAAGTGAAGCCCGTACCATTCCCGGAGTCGTTCGACAAGAACGTTCTCTTCTTCCTGAAGTTCATCGAGGGCGCCGACCGCCTGCCGGAGATGATCCTCGGGTCCGATCGCCTTGCGCATTCGTCGCTTCGCGAGCTGGACCATCGCCCCGTGCAGGAGCTCGCGTCCGTAGCCGAAGTCCTCCGGCTTGAGGAACGGAGGGCGCACCGTCGTGCGATTGCCGCCGGCCCGCTCCAAGCGCGGCTCGATGACGAAGACCTCATCCGCGCGGGCCATGAGGTCACGCTCCTCGTCCAGGACTTTCCAGTCTTCGACCAAGGCGAGGCGATCCGCGAGGGCATTGGCGTCCATCGGGAAGAGCCTCTTGTCGACGACCGTCCCCTCATCGAGTAAGAAAGAGCCGAACCACGTCGTCAAGAGGAGCATGGCGCGAGGCGAACGGGGTCGGTCCGTAAAAGCGTATCCGCCTATCGAGACTTGGGGCGCGCTATCTTCTTCGGCGCGGCCTTCCCGGAAGACCGGAGTTGAGAGGGCTTCAGGATCCCCCGCTCGGTGATGATTCCCGTGATGTACTTGGCGGGCGTGACGTCGAAGGCGGGATTGCGGGCCGGACTTTCCTTCGGGGCGATGACTTGCCCGTCGAGGTGGAGCACCTCTTGTGGAGACCGCTCCTCGATTGGGATCTTCGCACCCGACGCCAGATCGACGTCGATCGTGCTCATCGGCGCCGCGACGTAGAACGGGACGCCATTTTCCTTCGCGACGACCGCTTTCGCGTAGGTGCCAATCTTGTTCGCGGTGTCGCCGTTGACCGCAATCCGATCGGCGCCGACCAGGACGAGATCGATTTCCCCGTGCCCGAGAAAATGGCCCGCGGCGCCGTCCGTGATGATCGCGTGCTCGATGCCGGCTTCCAGGAGCTCCCACGCGGTGAGGCGGGCTCCTTGCAGGCGGGGTCGGGTCTCGTCTACGTAGACGAAGAAACGCCGCCCGTTCTCCTGAGCCACGCGCATTGGAGCCGTCGCGGTCCCGTAGTCCACCGCGGCGAGGGCACCGGCGTTACAGTGGGTGAGGATTCGCGTGCCGTTTCGGATCAATTTCGCCCCGTGTTCTCCAATCCTTCGGCACTGCTCGATGTTGTCCCGCGCGTACCGTTCGGCGACCTCGACGAGGTCCTCCCCGCCGGACGCCGCCTTCATCATCGAGTCGATCGCGAAGAAGAGGTCGTGGCCCGTGGGTCGCGTCTTTCGCAGCCGGTCCGCTGCGGCCTTCAGGTCGAGTCCTTGGTGGGCGGCCTGCGCCATCCCGTATGCGGCCGTGGCCCCGATCGCGGGCGACCCCCGCACGACCATGTCCTCGATCGCGACGGCGACATCCTCGTAGGTCTTTGCCTCGTAGACGCGGACCTCGAACGGCAAGTAGCGTTGGTCGATCAATTTCACGATTCCGTCGTCGAACCAGACGGTTCGCATCTCCCGCGGAACGCCGTCGATCGTGACGCGCACGGAATTGCTCCTACGGACGCCGCAGCGAGGAGAGAAGGCTCGAGAGCCCCGGCCGGCCGAGCTCTCGCTTCATGTCCCGCGTGAGGGAGTCGTAGTACGCGAGCTGCTGTTCGACCTTCACGAGCTCATCGTCCAGGCGGCTTCGTTCTTCGTCGACATCCCGGAGGGCGTCGAGGAGGCGCCTCTCCCGGTGCCGCCAACGTTCGATCTCCTTACGCGTCGCCTCCAGTGCGCGGCTCATCGTCATCGCCCCGGGGCGCTGGGCGCAAGCACGGTCCGCGTCGGCATTCCGCCGCGCAGGTCGGTGAGGACCCGGTTGTATTCGAGGATTTTCTTCCGGACCCCTTCCAGCTCCTTCCGCAAGGTGGCCCTCCGTCGTTCGAGCTGCCGGACCCGATCGCGGATTCGCTTTCGGCGCTCCCGCCACTTCTTCTGTTCGTCCAGAGCCAGGAGGACACTCGAGGAGTCCATTAGGGCGCCCATCCAGGTGGTCCAGACTATTTAACCGTGCTGTGTGCTCACGCTTCTTCCTTCACTTGCGCGCCGGGCAGCACGTACTTGAACAGGTCGAACAGGTTCATCGCCTGGTTGACCAGGTCGCGCGCGATGCCCTCGCCCGCGTCGATGCCGAACACGAGTTCCATGTTGTCAATTTTCCAGACGCTGACGAAACTCGCGACGGTCCGCTGTGTGGACGCCTCGGTCACGCGGATCTTGCCGATCAGGTTTTCACCGTCCCGGGTCGTCGAGAGGGAAAGCACGTAGCCGCGGCCCTCTAGCTGCTTCTTCGCGATTGTCGCCATCTCGGACTTCTCTTCCTTTGCCATCGGGAGCGCCTCCCGCCGGCCCAAACCGGTCAGCGGTAATAAAAGCTCTGAGGGCACGTGTGGACAAACGCGCATTTCGATGGAGATTTATACCGTGCGGGCCCTTGCGCGCCCGCGCGGGCTCGTGGTCTAGCGGTTATGACATCGCTCTCACACAGCGAAGGTCACCGGTTCGAATCCGGTCGAGCCCATAGTTCTCTCTGACCGGTCTCGCGGCCCCGGGGGATCCGCGGCCGCGTCACGGGTGGACCGACGTCGCAGTGAGTGCCGCGACGAGCACGGCGACGAGGGCGAGTCCTCCGAGTGGAATCAGCGCGATCCACCGCGGTTCGTATCGCAGATGCATGTAGTACGCCACGACGAGACTTGCCTTGATCGTCGCCAGGACGACCAGGATCGTGATCGTCTCGAGATGCGGAATCCCCAGGCTGTAGACGTTCAGCTCGGCGAGCGTCACTACTGCAAGGATGCCGAAGACGACCACGTAGGGGCGCTTCCTCGCCTCCTCATGGGGTCCGCCGGTCTCCGTTGCGGTCGCAGTTGCCATTCGTCACCTCAAATCAGATACACGATCGTGAAGAGGAAGATCCAGACCACATCGACAAAGTGCCAATACAATCCGACCAGCTCGACGGCTTCGTGATTCTCCTTCGTGAATCCGCCCTTGAACGCCTTTCGGGTGATGTACGCCATCGCAAGCACACCTGCGGTCACGTGGGATCCGTGGACTCCGGTCTGCGCATAGAACGTCGGACCGTAGAGCGGATTCACCCCGAAGGGGGCGCTTTTGAACGTGAGCCCCTCACCGAAGTACAGCTTCTGGTACTCGAACGCCTGGATGCTGAGGAACGTCATGCCGAGGAGCAACGTGGCCAGGAGAAAGATGCGCAGCTTTCTCTGATCGCCCCGCTCGGCGGCAGCGAGGCCTTCGACCATCGTGAGGCTGCTGCAAATGAGGATGAAGGTGTTCAGGCCCGTGAGGGGGACATTGAGGATCTCCCCCGGCTGGGCCCACGGTCCCTGGAACGCGTCTCCGAGCGTCGTGGTGCGGAGTCGCAAGGTCCACGAGGCCCCGATGATCGCGGAGAAGAACATGATCTCGGTCGCCAGGAACAGCCAGAGTCCGAGCTTCCGGGCGCTCACCCTCGGCAACTTCGATTCGACGGCGGCTGCGAGCCCGTAGAACGCGCTCGAGGGCCGCTGCATATCCTGGTGAATCCAGCCGCCGGCGCCGCCGGCGAAGATCACGACACCCGCCAGGAGCATCGGGATGCTCGCGGTCACGATGCCAACGTAGCCGACGCCCATCCCCACGGCGATGATGACGGGCCACGGGCTGCCATGATGCTCCTCCTCTTCATGGCCCGCGGGCTCCGGGTGTGCCATCGAGTGCTCGGACCGGCGCAGTGCATCAACCGGGCTCGTATAACTTCTTCGGTTTTTCGGGCTACTCAGTTCGGCCGGAAGACCCATGGGTCGTGGGCGAGGGTCAGAAAAAGGTCGCGGGACTTCGACCATTCGATGAGCCAGTTCGGGACGGGAATCCGTGGCCCCTCGGGGCGAAATCGCATGACGACGACTTGGCACCCTTGAGGGATAAAGGCATCGATGCTCGTGCTGATTTCAATTCTCGGTACATAGAACGCAGCGCGCCGGGACCTGATAATGGCCCGCGGCATTCGCTTGGCCGACGCGATCCGAAATGCCGGAGACGGACCGATTGGATTTTTGAACTCTACGTGCGGCGGACCTGTCGACGGAGTTTCCGCGAGGTTTGACGCTGCGGACGACGCGTCGAGAACTGAATCCGTCGGATCCCCACGACGAAACTGCTTATACCCGCGCTCCGAATGAGGAGCCGCCCGGGGTCTCTCATGCCGACGGTCCGACACATGAAGGCAAAGCTCGCCCTGATGGGGGAGGGCGGTGTCGGCAAGACCTCCCTGATCCGGCGGTTCGTCCTCAACGAGTACCAGGACACATATCTCCACACGGTCGGGACCCGGGTGAGCAAGGTCGAGCTCACGGTTCCCCACGGCGCTGACACCGAGGTCCAGATGGACATGTCGATCTTCGACATCATGGGCCAGCGGGGATTCAAGGACCTCGTCCGGGAGACGTACTACCATGGCTCCCAGGCTCTGATGGGCGTCTGCGATCTCACGCGGAAGGACAGCCTGTACGCCCTGAACGAATGGATCCCCTCCGCGCTCGAGATTGCGGGCGACGTCCCGGTTTACCTGGTCGTGAACAAGAAAGACCTCGAGGAGCGCCGGGCAATCACCGAGGACGAGATCCGCCATGTCGCCGAACCGTTTGCCGCCCCGATCGTGTATACGTCGGCGCGGACCGGCACCTTCGTGGAGGACGCCTTCAACGCCCTGGCGATCGAGATCGTCGACCGCGCGTTCCGGCAAGATGCGGCCCGGGCAGTCGAGCGCGGCCTTCGAGACAAGGTCCTGGTGCTCCTCGACAAACGCGGCTCGATCGGATTGAAGAAGAACCAGTTCTTCGAGATCCTCCGAGGCGTGAACTTCGACGACCTGCAGAGCGAACTCGCTCGCCTCGAGGGAGAAGGCCTCCTGACGCTACTGTGGCACGGCACCTCGGACTTCACCGCGGTGATTACTCCGCGCGGGACCGCGGCCACCAAACGAGCCTCGGCATGGGAAGAGGAGTGAGAAGACCGCTCCGCGAGGTGAGCCTACGAAGAAGGTCCAGCTCGAGCGGATCTTGGAGTCCCTCGATCCGCTCCCGAATCCGGCGCCGTCCGCGGAGCAGTATCCGACGCCCGCAGGAATCGCGGCCGAAGTCGCCTACCTCGCTCACGCGAAAGGCGACATCCAGGGTCGGTCGGTCGTGGACCTCGGATGCGGGAACGGTGTGCTCGCGATCGCCGCGAAACTTCTCGGCGCGGGGCCCGTGGCGGGCGTGGACTCGGATCCATTGGCCATGGAGGTCGCGCTGCGGAACGCAGAACGTGCGCAGGTCGACGTCGCGTGGCGCCTCGCCGATGTCCGGGCCATCCATGAGGCCTTCGACACCGTCCTCATGAATCCACCGTTCGGTTCTCAGAGGCGCCATGCAGACCGTCCATTCCTGGACGCCGCGCTTGCATCAGGCCACATCGTCTACACGTTCCTGAACGCGAAGGCCGAAGCCTACGTGCGGCATCGTATCGAGTCCGCGGCCGGGAGGATCACCGACCGGCTCGCGTACGCGTTTCCGATTCCTCACACCTTCGCCTTCCATCGGGACGAGCTCCGCCGGATCGACGTCATCCTCTATCGATTTGAAGTGGGGAAGAGATAAATACCGACGGCTCTACTCCGTGCGACCCGCAGGAGTCGATGGACCAGATGGAGTCAAAGATGGTCCTCCCGGGCGATGAGATCGCCGTCGCGGAGGAATTCGAGCCCGGGGAAGGGACCTACGAGAAGAACGGGCTTGTGTTCGCGGCGACGCCGGGCGTCCTCATCCTCGACGCGGCGAACCGCGTGGCGCGCGTGCGGGCGTTCAACCCGCCCGCGGAGCTCAAAGTCGGGGACATCGTGTACGGCGTCGTGGACGATATTCGCGGCATGATGGCGACCGCGACGATCCTCGCGATCCATGGACGGACTCGCCAGATCAGCGGCGAGTCGGAGGGGACGATTCACATCTCGAACGTGTCGGAAGAGTACACCGAGGACATTCGCGACATGTTCCGCCTCGGGGACATCATCCGAGCCAAGGTGATTCAGGTCAAGCCCTCGGTCCAACTCACGACGGCAGAGCGGAATCTCGGGGTCGTGAAGGCCCTCTGTTCGGTCTGCCGAGGGCCTCTCGAGCTCCGGGATCGGGAACTCTACTGCCCGCGGGACGAGCGCACGGAACGACGGAAGCTCGCGGCCGACTACGCAGACTTGAGGCTCTTTGTGCCCGCGACCGAACTCGGCGGTGGGAAGGTCGAGGCGAAACATCGGGAGCCTCGGAGCGAGGGTCACGATCGCGGTGGACGAGACCGAGATCGGGGCGGGGGGCGCGATCGGTACCGAGACCGAGGCGGGGGTCGAGGTCGCGACGGACGCGGTCCTGGCGGCCGCGGGGGAAGGGACCGAGACCGCGGACGACATCGGTAAAGCCGTCGCAAATGCCGTGACCGTTCCGTTCCGAGAATTAGCATCAAGAATCGAAGGCAAAAAGATATGAACCTACCCTGTGATAGCACGGGTTAGAGGTTGTGAATGCCCGCTTCCAACGAGGAAGTGATGAAGGAATTGGCGCGCCTCCGGACAGAGATTCAACAGCTCCGCGAGGTCGTCAGCGCGCTCTTCAACGCGGTCTTCGAGGAAGGGGACGAGGACTGGGACTCGGTCCCGGAGAAGGACGAATTCAACCTCTACAACTGATCCGTCGACGTCTTCGAGTCTCGAACGTTTCAAGGTTGTGTCGCCGTGGCCCTCTTCTCACGGGCTCGGCCTCAGACCATCTGGCTCAACTGGCGCATCCTCTCCATCGCTCCGCGACAGAACGAATCCAAGTCGCGGAGGGCGACGAGAACCGCAATTGCCAGGACAAACCCGAGATCCAAAACCCCCGTCCGGAACCAGGAGAGGAGGCTCACAACGACGAGAACGAGTGTGAGAATCGCCAAAATCGTGAAGTCCCTCGCGAGCCGGACGAGTGCGTTCTCCATCGTCAGCCACGCGGACGGTACGGCAGACACCATTGAATCCATCGAAGTCCCCGATGCTCATCGCCTCCGCGCGAATGAGCTTTCCGTAGGCGGAGTCCGATCCCCTTTGGCGCGTCCTTCGTAATTCACCGCGTCGCTCCGATCGCCGCCGAGCGACCCCGCGGAACATACTGCCTGAGGGGCGAAAGGCCATAAGTCGGCCGTCCTTTGGTGACGTGTGCCTTCACCCAATCGATATCGTCGACAGGAAGTCCTTCCTGAGATTGGTGTAAAGGGCCAGCGAGAGCTCGCCCGGGCACGAGCCGTCGTGATCGGTTTGGGGGCCTTGGGAAGCATCTCCTCCGACCTGCTTGCCCGGGCGGGGGTTGGGCACCTCCGGCTCGTCGATCGAGACGTCGTCGAGCTCACGAATCTCCAGCGGCAGTCGCTCTACTCCGAATCGGATGTAGACCGGCCGAAGGCCGACGCCGCCGCGGAGCGCCTCCGTGCCGTGAACTCGCAAATCGAGCTCGAACCGCTTTCGAAGGATGTCCACTCGGCGACGGTCCGGGACCTCCTACGCGACGCCGACATCGTCGTCGACGGAACGGACAATCTCGAGACCCGATTCTTGCTGAACGAGGCCGCGATCGAGGCGAACGTCCCGTTCGTCTACGGTGGGGCCATCGCGACATACGGGATGGCGTTCGCGATTCGCACCCCGGTCACCGCGTGTTTCCGCTGTTTCAACCCGAATGCGCCTCCACCGGGAAGTCTCCCGACGTGCGAGACGGCGGGAATCCTCAACGCGGCCTCCGCCATGGTGGGGGCGATCCAGGCGGGCGAGGCGCTTCGGCTGCTCCTTGGAGAGACCCCATCCGGGGTCCTCTTTGTGGTCGACGGATGGCACCCGGACATCCAGAGGATTCACATCGGGCGGCGCTCCGATTGTCCGACTTGTGTCCAGGGGGAACGTGAGTATCTGGGGGCGAAGCGGACGCAGGTCCTGGCTTCGCTCTGCGGGAGCGATACGATTTCCCTCGACCCGGTCCATCACGGATCGATCGACATGGAGGCCGTCGCGGATCGCCTGGCGGCGCTCGGGTCGACGCGTCGATCGGGCGGCGTCCTCGTCGCGGACGTGGAGGGCCGCCGGCTCACGATCTTCCCCGATGGCCGCGCGCTGATCCGCGGCGTGAAGGACGAGGCGGAAGCCCGCGGGGTCTACGCGAAGTACGTGGGGATTTGACGTGGCACGCCGAGGCGTGCTGTTGCTCAGCGGAGGATTCGACAGTCCCGTCGCTGGCCACCTCATGGCCCGTCAAGGCCTCGATCTCATCGCGGCCCATTTCTCCCTGGAGCCGATCACCGACGACGCCGCCGCGATGAAGGCGCGAACCCTGTGTGGAATCCTGGGAATCCCTTCGTTGTGCGTGGTTCGGGTGGGGGAGGCCTTCGCCGAGGTCGCCCAGAAAGCAAACCGCCGTTTCTACTTCATCCTGACCAAGCGTCTGATGGTCCGACTGGCCGACGCCATTGCGGACCTTGAAAGCGCCGAGGTCCTCGTCACCGGGGAGAACTTGGGTCAGGTCTCGAGCCAGACGGTCGCGAGCCTGCGAGCGATCGACGCCGTTGCCCACCACCCGATCCTCCGGCCTCTGATCGGCTTTGACAAGCAGGAAATCGTAGACCGGGCGAAGGCAATCGGCACGTACGAGGTGTCGAAGGGGCCCGAGATCTGCGACCTGCTCGGACCGCCGCGTCCCTCGACCCACGCGCGTTTGGACCAGATCCTCGCCGAGGAGACGAAGCTGGACCTGCCGGGGCTCGTGTCATCCTGTCTCTCGAAGCTGGTGTCGGAAAAGTTCAAGGCCAACGGTCCGCCTGCACCGCTCCCTCCGAGGACGGCCGGATGAGCTACTACCTGTTGAAGCCGTGTCGAACGGCCACCGCGTTCATCTCCACGTTGAAGAAGCCGTGGCGGCTGGACCTGACGGAGGCCGCCGAGCGCCTGCGGAGCCGCGGCTGGCGGGTCAGCGATGTGAAAGTCATGCTCATCCTCGAAGGAGAGCCGGAACTCACCCTGTACGAGAGCGGCAAGATCCTCGCGAAGACGGATGATGAGAGGCTGGCGCGAGAAGCGATCGACCGCGTGTACGGAGCGGTCGGCCTCGTCGCGCAAATCGCCGCCGCATGACGCTCTCGTTATTGAACCCGGGAAGTTCCGAGAATCTATATACCCCTCCCCGCGAATGATAGTCGCGCGGGAGGACCGATGAGGCCGCGCACCGTGTTTGCCATGGCGGTCGCCGGCCTGCTTTTGATCGGCGGGATTGCGTTCCTGGGTTCCGTCTCGTCGGGGACGCTCTACGTGTACGTCCGCGATGCGCCGGCCGAATGGAGGCAGTTGAACGTCGTGTTCTCGGACATCCAGGTCCACCGCGCGAATGCGGGGAACGAGAGCGGTTGGATCCACCTCCCTCTGTCCTCTCCGACCATCGATTTCGTGGCCCTCGCGAATCTCACGCGGCTCCTTGCGTTGGACCGCGCCCCCGCGGGAAAGTACACTCAGCTGCGGCTCGTCGTGAATTCGGTGGACGGGATTCTGAGCGACGGCACGCCCGTCACGCTGATCGTCCCGAGTGGCGAGCTGAAGACCACCACGCCGTTCGACGTACCTGGGAGCGGGGTCGTGCGCGTTACACTGGACTTCGACCTCGCGAGTTCGATTCATGCGGCCGGTGGACAGTGGATCTTCCGCCCGGTCCTCGGCTCGATTCAGATCAGCTGAGGAAAGCCGGACGACGCGAGAGTTCGTCGGTCAACCGCGGTACGCGATGAGGACGAGATCTACGATGAACAACAGGACGACAAGGAACTCGAGGATGAGGAGTCGCCGGGCCTCGAGTTCGGCCTCCGCGACTTCGTAGATCTCGCTGAGGTCTTTCATCTTCTCCTCCACGTTCCTCCGCCATGAGTCGAGCTCGAATTTCTTCGCGCACGCCCGGTAGACTTTGCCGAGGAACCAGTCCCCCCAGAGCTTCGAGATGTTGTCGACCTGGAACGACGCCTCGGCGAGGTCCATGCGCACCTCCGCCAATTCCTTCACGGTGTCGTGTCCGCTCCGCAGCAACGAGCTGCGCGCAAAGAGGTCCTCGAGATCGTCGTACGCTTTGTCGACGACTTTGTCCAGAAACGCATCGTAGGTGCGCAACTCGAGGAGCTGAAGGTTCGCGAGTTCGAAGACGGTGAGCGTATCTTCGTACGACGCGCTGGGCTCGATGACCAGGGCCGCATCCCAGTCGAGCACCACCAGGTCGTCCTGGTAATACGAGAACCAGTTGCGCCAGGTGTCTTCGACCTCCTCGTCGCTGATTGCGTCCGGCCGTGGGTCGTTCGCGAGGAGGGCCGTGACCTCACGTCGCAAAGCCGTGGTGAAGACGCGCACGGGGGTTTCGGTGACGGAGACGCAATACACGGTGTACGGCTCCGGGTCCACGTTGACCTCGTAGGAGTCATGGAGGAACGGCACGAGGTCCTCGATGATCCGCGCGACGAGACGTCCACAGTACGCGTCCAGGGTCTCCTCCTTGTCGGCGGCCCGGATTCGGAGGCCCGCAAATGGCCGGAGGTCGCGGAGCACGCCGGTTTCGAAGGGCGTGCGGACGACGACGGCGAGGGCGCCGACGCCGTAGAGCTTCACCGCGATGGAGGCGACCAACGATCCGACGTTCGTTTCGAGCGTGCGCTGGTCCACGTAGACGAGCAGGGGCGCGGCGAACCGGGCGTACTTCGGGGTCGCCCGCTCGGAAAGCATCCGCCCGGCGAGGAACGGCATGTCCACCGTCCCCTGGATTTCGTCGAGGTCGACCGACGCTCCCAAGTCGAAGAGCCGATAGAAAACGACCTCCCCCTTCATCGGGCCCGCGCAAGTTGGCAAGGGGACTTAAGGGCTCCGGTAGTGCCTACTCCCCATACCGTCGCTGCCGCATCTGGTATGACCGCAAGGCGCGGAGGAAATCGATCTTGCGGAAACCGGGCCAGTAGACGTCCACGAAATACAATTCGGAATAGGCGAGCTGCCATAGGAGGAAGTTCGAGATCCTCTCCTCGCCGCTCGTGCGCAAGACCAAGTCCGGGTCCGGAAGGTCCGCGGTGTAGAGCCGCTTCGAAAAGAACTTCTCGTCGATGTCGTGTGCGTCCACCTTCCCCGCCTGTGCGTCGCGCACCACATCCCGAATCGCTTGGAGGATTTCCTCTCGTCCTCCGTATGCGACCGCGAGGTTGAAGCGGTAGCTGTCGTACTCCTTCGTCCGCGCCTCCGCGTACTCGATGGCCTCGATGACCTCCGTGGGCAGCAGCTCGCGGTCCCCGAACACGTGGATCCGGATCCGGTGTCGGTGCACGCGTTCGTCGTCTCCGACCTTTCGAAAGTTTTCCGCGAAGAGATGCATGAGGTGCTGGATTTCCTCGCTGGGTCGCCGAAGATTCTCCGTGGAGAACGCGTATACCGTGAGGATGCGGACGCCGACCTCCAGGCACCATTCGAGGACCTCTTCGAGTTTGTCGCGGCCTTTCACGTGTCCGTCGAGGACGTTGCCGAGGCCGATTTCCCGGGCAAACCGGCGGTTCCCGTCCATGATGATGGCGACGTGATGCGGGATCGCGGCCTGGCGGACTTGGTGGAGGAGCCGACGTTCGTACGCTTGATACGCGGCGTCGCTGATGATCTTTGAAATGTCCGTCGGCATCGACGGATGCGCACCAGCGGGCCCGACCTATTTATCCATTCGCGGCTCGAACATCGGGAGGGAGGGCGGTCCGACCCGACGTGCGTACCGACCTGTAATCGGTCCGGCGGACTCACCCGCAAACCTTTAAGTATCGTCCTCAATTGGTCCACCCAGTTCTTTCATCCGACAGCGTGGTTTAGTGGCCTTATCGATGAAATTGAGTGAGTATCAGGACCTTTACCGAAGGCTCTCGACCTCGGAAGACATCGATTTTCTGGCCGAGAACTTCAGGCTCGACAAGGAGCTCCTCCTGGTCATCTACACGCAACGCATCGTGCGCGAGACGACGAAGAAGTTCTATCGGGTGAAGGCGCAAGCTCGCCGCCTCGCGTTCATGTGGCAGAACGGGGAAAGCCTCTTGGGGATTGCCCGCAAGTTCGAGTTCCCGCCGATCCTGACGGCCCTCATGGTCCTCGAGCAACGGAAGATCTCGCGGAAACAGTTCTGGAAGATGATCAACGAACTGGATAGCGTGAAGGACCGCCGCTTGCGCCAGGAGCTCGCGGAGGTGAACCACGCCGACATCGTGTATTCGCCGGAGGGCAGCGCCCGCCAGTATGCCCGCGGACGATGGGGCGAGGCGAAGCTCCAGACGTGGCTCAACGCGCGCAGCCTGCAGTACGAGACGGAGAAGGACCTGCGCGCGAAATACGACAAGACGCCCGACATCCTGCTCCACAAGCCGATCGAGATGAACGGCTCGCGGAAGTATTGGATCGAGTCCAAGGCGACGTTCGGCGATCCGTACGAGATCCGACGGCATCTGCGCAAGCAGCTTCAGCCGTACAGCGACATGTTCGGCGATGGAGCCGTCGTCTACTGGTTCGGCCATGTCGACGACCAGAAATACGATCTGCCGGAGGGCGTCGACATCGTCAGCCCCACGTTCTTCGAGACGCCGCCCCTCCCGTTCCCGTACGTGCCCGTGGGTGAAGGGCGACTCGAGGAACCCACGATGGAGTCAGACGGCTTCGGCCTTCGAGAATGACGGCGCCGGAAACGTTTAAGTCCTCCCTCCCCTTGGTCACGAGAGTGGCCGAACAAGAGGAGGTTGTCCGCGTCCGAATGCCCCGGGGGAAAGACGGGGAGATTCTCGGGATTGCCGACCAACTTCTGGGCGCCTCGCGGATTCGCGTGATGTGCCAGGACGGGAAAAGCCGCCTGGGTCGCATCCCAGGGAAGCTGAAGAAGCGCATGTGGATTCGCGAAGGCGACCTCCTCGTCGTGAAGGTCTGGCAGTTCCAAGACGAGAAGTGCGACATCAAACACCGGTACACGAAGACCGAGTCGACCTACATGAGCCGCCGCGGCCTGATCCCGAAATCGATCAACATCTTCTAATCCGGCAGCAAAGTCGGGGCCCGTCCAGAAGGGATCAATAGTCATTCCCGGTTCAAGTTGGCCATGGAGGGGCGTCCCTCGACCAACGGGGGCAATAATCTCTCCACGGTCTCGGTCCGTGTCGAGAAGGCCCATGAAATCGTCGAACGGCTCGCGGTTCGTCGGAGGTTCTATCGCGGAGGCTTTTTCATTTTTGCGGTCATCGTCGTGTCCGCCGCATCGGCCGTGATTGGCATCACCCCCGGCGCTTGGGTCTACATGCTCGCGTGGGTCGGTTCGAGCCTTCTCGGCACCGCGGCGATCCTTTGGTGGTTGTACCTTGCGAGAGGGACGAGTCGGTATGCGGATGCGGGCCGGGAACTGCTTGGCGGAAAATGAGTGCGGCTCCCGCAAAGCTCTTAGATGACCGGACCGTTCGTTCTGAGAAATGTTTGACGATCGTCGGATGCGGCAGTTAGAGATCCAAGTCGACGCGCTCCGGACGAATGAGAAAGATTCCGAGAGCCGCAAGACCTACGACGAGGTCTTCGACC
>Ga0209470_1000474_pt1 | contig 31978 bp, 39 predicted proteins | sample GraSoiAngelo_125_FD_185882 | JGI IMG/M metagenome (GOLD analysis project Ga0209470, IMG submission 185882) | Grasslands soil microbial communities from the Angelo Coastal Reserve, California, USA - 14_0927_05_40cm (SPAdes) (version 2) | ecosystem: Environmental > Terrestrial > Soil > Grasslands ... | reverse complement strand
GAGGCGGCGATGGTCCTCATCGGACGACGTCGGATGGCGCGCGCGATCCGATGTCAGCGCCTCCTGCTCCCGTCCGCGGCGAAGGTCTTATAGACGCCGGAGGTATCGACGGCGGAACGGATGGATTTCCAGTTTCTCGGCGGCGCCTCGGAGGTCGGCCGCCTGGGGATGATCCTGAAGAAGGGGCCCACCTCCCTCCTCTTCGATTACGGCCTATTGCCGCGCGATCCGCCCCAATACCCGTTGCCCGCCCCTCCCGTGGACGGGATGTTCATCAGCCACGCGCATCTGGACCACACGGGCATGATCCCCTGGGTCACGCGCCGCCAGGATGTCGACGTGGTGCTCACGCCGCCGACGGCGGACGTGGCGGACCTCCTGCTCCAAGACTCCCTCAAGATCGCGGACGCGGAAGGTTTCGATGCTCCCTTCGATGACGGCGACCTCCGGACCGCGAGGCGCCGATTCCGCACGATCGATTTCGGGGACAACGTGGACATGGGCGAGCTTGAGGTGACGGCCCATCCCGCGGGCCACATCCCCGGCGCGACGATGTACGAGGTGAACGGCGCGGAGACCTCCCTGTTCACGGGCGACCTGCATACGCTGACGACGGACCTGGTGTGGGGCGCCAAGCCCGTAGCCTGCGACACCCTGTTCATCGAGTCCACATACGCGGGTCGGCAGCACCCGGAGCGGTTGAAATCGGAACACGCGTTCCTGCGGAAGATCGAGCAGGTGGTGAACCGCGGGGGACTCGCCCTCGTCCCGTCGTTCGCCGTGGGACGGACGCAGGACGTCATCCTGACGCTCGCGAAGGCCCGACACGAGGTCTGGCTCGATGGGATGGGGAAGAAGGTGAACTCGATCTACGTCGAGAACCCGGAATACATCAAATCGGTGAAGGCCCTTCGGAAGGCGATGCACCATGTGTCCGTCGTCCGCGGTCCCCGGGACTCTGAGATGGCGGTCCAGGGCGAGGTGATCGTCACGACGAGCGGCATGCTCGATGGCGGTCCCGTCCTCCGATATCTGGAGAAGATCCGAGAGGACCCGCGCAGCGCCGTCCTGCTCACCGGCTACCAGGTCGAAGGGACGAACGGGCGGCGGCTCGTCGAGGAGGGCGTGATCGACATGTACGGCGTCACGGTCGACATCAAGTGCGAGTGGCAGAAGTTCGATTTCAGCGCCCATGCGGGCCATGACGAACTCGTCCGGTTCATCGAGGCCTGCGACCCGCGGCGCGTCGTCCTCATGCATGGGGAGAACCGGCAGATCCTCGCGGACGCCCTCGAAGGGCGCGAGGTCGTTCTGCCGCAAGAAGGCAAGTGGTACGCCTTCTAAAGTCTCATTCCAGGATGCGCGGTTGGCGGGTGAGGGTCGGACACGCTAGAACCCGACGTTCTTCGCGATCATGGACCGCAGGGCCTTCCCGACGTACTTCAGGAGACGCGGATCCTCCCGGAGGAGCGCCCAGCCGACCTTTGAGGGAAAGTCGATGTCGCCTTTCTTTTCGATGAGCCGGAGCATCTCCGGATTGTCGAAGATATCGAACAGCTCCTCGAAGTGTTCGTCGTTCAGTTTGACAAAGCTCTCGTGGATGGCGAGGTCCTTTCGCAGTTCTTTACCAATGGACTTCGTCCAAGCCCGATGGTATCCGTGGAGCATTCGGGCCGAATAATCACGCGCCTGGAGAGCGTCGATGGCCGTATCGGCCGCGAGGTCGGAACAGGTGAGCGCTGTGAAGATGCCGCCGCCCGAGACCGCCTTCGTCTGGCAGGCGGCGTCGCCGACGACCAGGACGTTGTCCGCGTACGTGCGCTTCGGAAACCCGAGCGGGATTCCTCCGGCGATGTACAGGATGGGTTGGGCGCCTTTCGTGTATTGCCGGACCTCGGGCCGGAGCAACATCCGTTCCAGGTACGCGTACGCGTTCCCTTCGCCCACGCACAGGCCGACCCGCGCTGTGTCTCCGCTCGGGATGATCCAACCGAAGAATCCCGGCGCGATCTCGTTTCCGATGAAGAGTTTCACGAAACCCGGGTCTCCTCGCACGCCCGTCATCTCCACCTCGAAGCCGGGGATGATCTTCCTGGGCCGGAGGATGTTGAACCATTTCGCGACGTTCGAGCGGACTCCGTCACAGCCGACGAGGATCTTGCACCGGAGCGTCTTGGGCTCCCCGTCCTGATCCAGGACGACCTCGACGCCGCCATCCTCTCGCCGGGCGTCTTGGGCCTGCGCCCCCAGGAATGTGTGGGCTCCCTTCCGGACCGCGTCCGTCGCGATCGCGCGGTCGAACATGGCCCGTTGCACGACGACCGCTTCCGTCTGGTGCCCGTCGATCACGAGCTTGCGACCCGATGGAGAATAGAGTTCGGCCCCGTGGACCCCGCCGATGATCGTCTCCTTGCAGTGCACGTATTCGAAGACGCGCGGCGTGACGAGGCCGCCGCACTGGATCGGCTCCCCGATCTCCCGGTGCTCCTCGACGAGCGCGACCTCGTATCCGGCCGCAGCAACTTTGCCCGCGAGATATCCGCCGGCGGGGCCGGCCCCGATCACGACGACGTCGAAGGAGCGCGCCGACGTGACCACGTTCCGACATCACTCCTTCAGGTTCCGGATGATCTCGAGGAAGTTCTCCAGGTGCTTCGCCAACGACGCGTTGTCCGTGTAGCCGCACGCGGACAGGTCCGGGGCCGCGATCAAAGCGGAGGCACCATCCACGATCACGTCGGTGGCGATGAGTCCTTTCCGATGCACGGAGGAGGCGCCCTCCGGGATCTTCTGCCCGGGTTCCGTAATGATCGTAAAGCGGATGCCGCGAGCGATCGCTTGCTCGATTTTCTTCCCGAGGTTCTCGCGGATCTCCGAAAATGTCGGCGTCGCGATGATGGACGTCTCCGTGGACTGGTCGATCAGCTCACCGATCTTCTCGAGGACACGCGGCTTCGTGATGATCGTGTACACGAGCTGGGGTTCGCCCTTCGCCCGGAGGACCTCGTGGAGCAGGTCGAGCTTGCTGAACGTGTCGTCCAAGTGCTCGACGACGCGCCCCTTCACCTTGCTCGGAGCTTCCGGCTTGAAGATCGTCGGACGGCCGCGGGTGGAGATCGCGAAGCCTTTCTGGCACAGGCTTTGAAGGACCTTGTACGCGGACGTCCGCGGGATGCGGGCCGTCTCCGCGATCGTCTCCGCGCTCCCGTACCCATGGGCCACGAGGGCGATGTAGCCGCGGGCCTCATACCCGGAGAGGCCGATGGACTCGAGGGTCTTCGTGGCTCGCTCGAACTCCTGGTCCAAATCGACTCCCTGGGCGAGGAGCTTGGACAGGTCTTGCGGAACCACGGAGCCACGATACCCGAGGGCGGCATTTTATCTTTTCGAAACGGCGGTGAGCGCACCTTTATCCCGGCGGGAGGTTACCTTCGGACGCGATGGGATCTGCGCGCCCCGCGCTGTTCGCACTCGTCCTCGTCCTTCTCCTGTTTTGGAGCGTCCTTCCTCCGACGGTCGGGCAAGGCTCCACAGGCCATCTCGTCGTCTCGACGGACTACGAACTCTTCGGCACCTCGGACCTGCGGGGCGGCGGCCACGTCACGTGGACCCTGACCGGTGACAAGGCCACCGATCTCCGAATGAAGATCCTTCACATGTTCGACGAGTACCCGACGATCCCGCGAGGGTTCACGTTCGCGTTCGCTTCCCCTGGAACCGCGAACCACAATTCCCGTCTCGACGCGACCGAAGGTGTCCGTTACACGGACCTCCTCGAGGACCTGCTCGAGGCCTCCGGACGCGGCACCTCGGCCCAGTACGTGGAGATGTATCCGTTCGACCTTCGCGACAAGGTCTCGGACGCCGCGACGAGTTTCAACCGGAGCACGGATGGACTGGCAGGCACGGATGCCAACGCGACGGCACCGGTCGAGATCCGATTCCTATTCGAGGCGAACATCACGACGACGGAGGGGAGGGTCCCGCTGGCGACAGGCGCTCTGGTCAACGCGTTGTACGAAGGCTTCTCCTACCGCGCGGTCCAGTCACCCTCCCTCGCGGGTTCTGGCGCGTATCCCGGCTCCTGGCCCTTTCTTCCGGAGAACGGATGGCATGTGACCACCGTGGGTGGGCGCCAGGCCTTTTGGGCCGGCAACGACACGACGTCCCGGTACGACAACAATGTGGATGCGTCGAGCAGTACCTCGGCGGATCCCGCCCTTGCTGCAGGTTTGCCATTCGACTTCCGGTTCGCCTCCCGCGCTTGGGCGACGTTCAACTACACCGGAACTGTGAACGGCCCGGGCGACTACCTCCGAATCGAATACGCCCATCCTCCTGCCTACACGGACTGGACCAACCTCTCGTTCGGAGCGAGTGCGAATCTTCCTTCGACGGCACCGGGCGTCTGGTCGAGCGAGACCGTGAACCTGACCCGTCTGCTCGGACAAACCGCGCGACTCCGGTTGCGATTCCATTCGGACACCGCAGGGACCGCATCGGGATTCTACGTTCGAGACTTCGACGTCCGCGCCCCCGCGTCGTACACGGGAGAGGTGGTCGAGTCGGACACGCACTACCTCATTGGGACCCTGAGTTTCTGGGGCCCCTCGGTGGACCGCGGCGGGATCAATCTGATCCGGACGCCGGGGGGCGAGCTCCTGACGTACGGCGCGACCTGGGATCCCCCCAATGTACCGAGCGACTCGATCTACTTCCGAACCTTCGACGTCCCGGAGAATCCGCAGGTGCTCTTTGGCGTCATGCTCGTCGCGTGCTATGCGATCTCGCGACTCCAGGAGGGCGCGTACCAGCGGTTCCGGGATTCGTATCCCGCCGAATATCGTCCCCGAGTGTACCGGGCGAAGTGGTTTCATCGGGCTGGCAAAGCGGGCATCGGGGTCCTCATCCTCTTCTACTTCGTCCCGACCGCGCTCTGGGTTATCGGCATTCGGGCCGTCGTCACCGGCTTGATCTACTGGATTCTCTCCCTGACCCTGGTCCTGATGCTCGGCTTCGTCACTCGGACGTACTACAAGCGACATCTCGGGGAGGCGCCGCCGCCGGTCGTCGAGGAGGAGGTGACCGTCGTCCGGAAGATCATTTCGCCGGCACCGTCGCCGGAGGCGAGCCCGGTCGTCGGTCATTGCACCCATTGCCTGAAGGAGATCCATGAATCGGATCGCACGTATCGTTGTACGTGCGGAGCCTTGTTCCACTTCAGCTGCGCATCCGGCCTAATGCGTTGTCCGAACTGCCGGAAGCCGATCGCCGCGGGCGTCCTGAGCGAACGCAAACAGGTCTCCCTTCGATGCGAGTCGTGCGGCGAGTTGCAGACCGTCTTCGAGGGGACGGACCCGCGGGCCTTGACCTGCGCGAACTGCGGCGGACGGCTGCGTCATCTCGACGTGGGGAAGCGCTACCTGATTGTCGCAAACAATCCCGCGATCGCGATTACGTGGATGCGAGACTTGGTCAAAGGGGGCAAGCCCGCGTTGATCATGACCCACGCGGCTCCGGAGCGGCTGCGTCTTGAATTCGGCGTGAAAAAGGCACCGATCGTCCAGATATCCGAGAGAGCCTCCGGGGCCATCGCGCCGAAGGACCTCGATCCCGCGGGTCTGCGGGCGATCCTGCCCTTCGCGCGCGAAGGGAAAGGAGGCGCGATCCTCTACGACGGGCTGGACGAGGTGATCGCGGAAGGCTCCCTCGCGGACGTCATCCGATTCCTCAGGAAGGCGAACGACATGGCCTTCGTCCACGGGGTGACGGTGATCGCTCGCGTCACGCCCGGTCGTTTGGCGGATGCTGACCTAAAGCGACTCAACGGGGAATTCGACGAATTCCTCGATCTGTCGGCCCAGCTATGATGTAGCTCATTCCGGGAGACCGGTCCATCGCACGCCGATCGCGTGCTCGACCCCGAGATGGTCCAGGATCCGGGCGACGATGAAGTCGACCAAGTCCGAGATCCGTTTCGGTCCCCCGTAGAAGCCCGGCGAGGCGGGCAGGATGACGACCCCGAGACGGGCCAGGCTCAGCTGATTCTCGAGTGCGATGGCGCTCGACGGCGTCTCTCGGGGCACGAGGATGAGGGGACGGCGCTCTTTGAGTGCCACGGCCGCAGCCCGCGTAACCAGGTTGTCCGCGATCCCGCTCGCGATCTTCGCCAGGGTCGTCCCGCTGCATGGCAGGACGACCAGGGCTCGAAAGAGATGCGATCCCGATGCCGGAGGCGCGGCGAGGTCCTCGCCCTGATAGAACGTCGCGGCACGGCCCGCGAACTCTTTCACAGACAGCCCCGTCTCGATCTCGATGACGGCGGACGCATCCTTGGTGACGATTACATCCGTGCGGTCTCCAAGGACTTCGATGAGACGCCTGGCATACTCGACGCCGGACGCTCCGGTGACGGCGACCAGAAATCGCGATTCCGGATCCACGGGAGTGGGAGACGTCGATGCCAAATGAAGATTCCGCGGAGTCCGCTCCGGATCGGTTCGAATCAACCTTGTTTAAGGTTGCCTTCATTCCCGTAAAGGGTTAAGGTGGCTCCTCAATCCGCCGGCGTGGTCCGAACGGTCGTCCGCACGGCCACCGCGAAGGATCTCGATCTTCTCGTCCGCCATCGTCGATTGATGTGGGAGGCGATCGCGGACTTCTCGACTCGTGATCATGACGCAGCGGATGCGGTCTACCGTCGATGGGCTCGCGACCGCATGCGTTCGCGTCGCTTCGCTGGGTTCATCGTCGAGGTCGGCGCCGAGTCGGTCGCGAGCGGCTGCGTATGGATCATGGATGTCCAGCCTCGGCCGGGTCGAAGCGGGACGGCCGCCGCGTATCTCCTCTCGATGTTCACCGAGTCGGACCATCGCGGCGAGGGCCACGCGACCCGGATTGTTCGCGCCGCGATCCGGTGGGCCAGGTCGCGCGGCATTCCGATCATGCTGTTGCACGCCTCGGATTTTGGCGAACCGATCTATCGTCGGCTGGGATTCGAGCGGACGAGGGAGATGCGCCGATCGCTCGTTCGCGCCCCGCGTCACAAGGCCCGCTCCTCCCGGAAAACTCCTCGACGGGCAACGCACTGAACCGCGACTCGGAGGGACCACGCAAGCCTTCATATACGACCTTGATTTATGAAGCCCGAATCTTCCGAGCGCTGACAATGACGACCGCGTATGATGTGCCTCCGACGCTCTTGATAGAGAGACTCAAAGACCGCTTGCAGAAAGAGGGCAAGATCAAGCCGCCGGAGTGGGCGCCGTTCGCTCGGACTGGAGTGCACACGGAGAAGGCTCCGGTGCAGCCGGACTGGTGGTACCGCCGCGTCGCCGCCATCTTGAGAAAGGTCTACTTGCACGGTCCGGTCGGCACGTCGCGCCTCGCCGCAGAGTTCGGCGGCCGTCGGGATGACGGGTCCGCTCCCTACCATCCGCGGAAAGGCTCCCGTTCCATTGCGCGCGAAGCGATGCAGCAACTCGAATCGCTCGGTCTCCTGTCGAAGACGGAGAAGAAGGGCCGGTCGATCAGCGCCCAGGGCCGCAAACTCCTCGATTCCCTCTCTCACGAGATCCTCTTGGAACTCGCGAAGACGAATCCGGAACTCGCCAAGTATGCAGGAGGCGCCTGACGGGATGGCGATGGACGACGACGAACTCGAGGCGATTCGCCGGAAGAAGCTCGCCGAGCTCCAACAGATTCAGGGGCAGGCCGCGGCGGAGCAGCAGTACCGCGAACAGGTCCAGGCCCAACGGCAGACGATCCTGCGGCAGATCCTGACGCCGGAGGCGCGGGAACGACTCGGGCGCATCGAGCTCGCCTATCCCGAGCTGAAGGAGAACATCGAGAACCAGCTCATCCAGCTGGCGCAGAGCGGGCGCGTGCAACGGCAGATCGACGATCCGACCCTGCGTCAGATCCTCGAGCGCGTGATCCCGAAGCGGCGGGACATCAAGATCGAGAGGCGTTGAGCGATGGCGAAGAACAAGCCGTACGCGAAGAAGCTCCGCTTGATGAAGGCCGTCAAATCGAATCGGCGTGTGCCCGCGTGGGTCATCCAGCGGACGAAGCGGAACTTCACCCGCCATCCGAAGAAGCGGTCGTGGCGCCGCAACAAGCTGAAGGCGTGAGGCCATGGCCGAGCAGGAGGAAGAACGAATCATGGTGGTGCCCCTTCGTAAGGCGTGGGCTGCCAGCCGCACGGATCGAACGCCGCGGGCCGTCAAGGCGATCCGCGAGCACGTGAAGCAGCATCTCAAGCCGGACCGGATCTTCATCGACGACGTGTTGAACGAATACCTGTGGAAGCAGGGCCGCGAACACCCGCCCCGGCGCATCCGCATCAAGGCGATCAAGTTCGAAGACGGCTCCGCCGTCGTTTCTCTCCCGGAGGATTGAGGGACCCGTTTGCTTCGGCGCCTGGAGGTCGCGGGGAACCCCTACGTGGGGGTTTTCTGCGCGGCGAACGACGAACGGCTGATCATTGCATCGGACGTCCCGAAGTCCGCGATCCGTCATCTCGAGGGGGCTCTCGAGGCCACCCCGGTCGTCACGCACGTGGCCCATTCGACCGTCGTCGGTTCGCTGATCGCCATGAACTCGAAAGGGATCCTCGCGTCCCCCTTCATTGAGGAAGACGAGATCGAAACGATCGGCGACGGCGTGTATCCGCTCCCCCATCGACTCAGCGCCGTCGGCAACAACGTGCTCTGCAACGACCAGGGGGCCGTGGTCCATCCCGGGTACGACGACGAGGCGATGGGCGTCATCCATGAGGTCCTCGGCGTGCCCGTGGTCCGCGGCACCATCGCGGGGATCCGGACCGTCGGCTCGGTGGCGGTCGCGACGAACAAGGGCGCCGTGTGCCATCCGCACGCGCGGCCGGCGGAGATGGACCTCCTGAAATCCGCGTTGCGAGTGCCCGTCATGATCACGACCGCGAACTACGGTGCCGCCCAGGTCGGTGCGTGCATTGTCGCGAATTCGCATGGAGCCGTCGTCGGCTCGCGCACGACGCCCATCGAACTCGGCCGCATCGAAGAGGGCCTTGGACTCTTCTGACTTTTGTCCATTCGCCAATCGCTAAAGAAGATTGATATATTGAGGGACGGCTAGAGGCATCCTGATGAAAATCCTCGTCCTCTGCGTGGACCGGGACGACGATATCGGCGTCAAGACCGGCATCAAGGCGCCCCTCGTCGGCCGGGAGGACAACCTTGCCGCAGCGACGAAGCTCGGCCTGGCCGACCCCGAGGATTCCGACGTGAATGCGCTCCTGAGCGCGGTGTCGACGTACGACAGCCTCGTGAAGGAGGGCCAGGACGCCGAGATCGCCACCATCTGCGGCGACGTGCGCGTCGGACCGACCTCCGATCTGATCCTCACGCAGCAGCTCGACCAGGTGCTCGAAGAGGTCCGACCCGATCGAGTGTTCCTCGTCTCCGACGGTGCGGAGGACGAGGCGTTCGCCCCCATCGTCGGCTCCCGGATCCGGGTTGACCATGTCCGTCGTGTGTATGTGCGGCAAACACCGACCGCGGAGTCCCTCTACTACTCCCTCGGACGGCAGCTGAAGAACCCGAAGGTCCGCCGGAAGATCGTGGCGCCACTGGGGTTCGTCCTGCTGCTCTTCGGGGCCATCTGGCTCGCCGTCCCGAACGCCGCCCCGGCCCTCGTGTTGATCCTCGCGGGACTGTACCTGCTCATGATCTCCCTGCCGTTCCAGAGCGTGGGCGACGTGTTCGACAAGGCCGGCCGGCTGTACGCCCGGATCCGAGATTCCGTCGCGTCCGGAGACCTGTCGATTTTCTTCAACGTCTCCGCTTTGATCCTGATCCTCGTCGGGATCTTCTTTGGGGCGGACAGCGCGGGGCGGACCCTCGAACCGAGCTACGTGGTGAGGTTCCTCACGTTCGCGCTGAACTCCGTCTGGTTCTTCGTCCTCGGCACGCTGCTCTTCGAAGGGGGGAAGGTCCTGAGCGCATACCTTCAACACGGGCGGGCTCCGCGTCACACCCTGGCGGTCGCGGTCACCTTCATTGCCCTTGGCCTGATCGTCCTCGCGACGATCCAGATCCTGCAATTATTCTTCGCTCCGTACAATCCGAGCTCGGCGCTACCGCTCATCTACCTGAGCATCGGCCTCGCCATCTTCCTCGTCGCGGTGACGGGCCTCTCCTACCGGACGCGGGAACAGCGCCCCGTGGAACCGATGGAAGACGGCTGGCGGCACTGAGGGTTCGGATGGACTACGAGGCGTGGGAGCCCTTCTACGTCCAGATCTTGAAAGACTTCAGGTTCTCACAAGCTGACGACGAGGCCGTTGCGCGAGATCTCGACACGCGCCTCGGAGGGAGAAGGGCAACGAATCAGGAATTACGAAACCTCCTGCATGGCCGGGAGGTCACCGTGGCCGGCAACGGGCCGAACCTCGCCGCGGAACTCGACGACGTCCGTGGGATCCTGGTGACCGCCGATGAGGCGACCTCCGTGGCACTCGGACGAGGCCTTCGCCCCGCGATCCTGGTCACCGACCTCGATGGTACCGTCCCGGATCAGGTGAAGGCGAACGATGGAGGCACGATCGCGGTCGTCCATGGTCACGGAGACAACGGTCCTGCCGTACGCCAATGGGCGCCGCTGTTCGCGGGCAAGACTCTGGCTACGACCCAGTCCCGGCCGATGGGAACCTTGCGCAACTTCGGCGGATTCACGGACGGCGACCGAGCCGTGTTCCTCGCGGACCACTTCGGTGCCGCTCGGATTCGTCTGATCGGTTTCGACTTCGAACATCCGAGCCCGAAGGACCTCGACCCTAGAACGAAGCAACGAAAGCTCGACTGGGCCTACATCCTCCTCGGCACGCTGGGCCGTGACGAGCTCGAATTATAGCGACGCGTTTTTGCGCGCCTTCGCCATCCGCGCGCTCAGGATCGGTTCCCGGGCGGCGCGGACCTCATCGACCCGACGGACCGCCGTGTTGTGGGGCGCGGAGCGGAGGATCTCCGGATCCTCGCCCACGATTTCCGTGAGCGCGTCGACAAAGGCATCGAGGGTCTCTTTGGTCTCCGTCTCCGTCGGCTCGATCATGAGGGCTTCCTCGACGAGGTGCGGGAAGTACACGGTCGGCGGATGGTAGCCGAAGTCCATGAGGCGCTTCGCGATGTCGACCGTGCGGACGCCCTTCGGGGCGAGTTTCGAGGCGCTCGCGACGAACTCGTGTTTCCGAAGTCCTCCGAAGGGCACATCGAGGACGCCGCTCAGCCGATGGCGCACATAATTCGCGTTCAGGACCGCGCGCTCGGAGACCTCCCGCAGGCCGCTCCCGCCCATCCGAAGGATGTACGCATACGCCCGGACGAGGAGGGCGAAGTTCCCATACCAGGCGCGGACCTTCCCGATCGACTTCGGACGGTCGTAGTCCAGGTGATAGCCACGACCGTTCAGGTGGACCTGTGGCACCGGCAAGAACGGTTCGAGCGCCTTCCGGACGCCGACCGGACCCGCACCGGGACCGCCCCCGCCGTGGGGCGTCGTGAAGGTCTTGTGGAGATTGAAGTGGACGATGTCGAAGTTCATCTTGCCAGGGGACGTCCGCCCGAGGATCGCGTTGAAGTTCGCGCCGTCGTAGTACAGGAGGCCGCCCGCGGCATGGATGATGTCCGCGATCTCGAGGACGTGGTCCTCGAAGATGCCGAGGGTGTTCGGATTCGTCAGCATGAAGGCGAGGGTCTTGTCGCTCGCGGCGGATTCGAGGGCCTTGAGATCGACGCGACCATCCTTGGACGGGATCTCGACGATGTCGAAGCCCAACATGCCCGCGGACGCGAAGTTCGTCCCGTGGGCAGTGTCCGGGAGGATCACCTGGGACCGCTCTTCCCCGCGGTCCCGATGGTACGCCTGGGCCAGGAGGAGGCCCGTGTGTTCGCCTTGAGCCCCCGCGGCGGGCTGCAACGTGACGGCGTCCATGCCCGCGATCGTCGCGAGCACCCCCTGGAGTTCGTAGAGGAGGCGCAGGGCACCCTGGACCGTGGACTCGTCCTGATCCGGATGGATCCGCGCGACGGTCGGGAGGGCCGCGAGTTCTTCTGTGAACTTCGGATTGAATTTCATCGTGCACGATCCGAGCGGATAGAAGCCCGTGTCGATTCCGAAGTTCATCTGTGAAAGGCGGGTGAAGTGCCGCACCACGTCGTGGTCCGCGAGGTTCGGGATGGCCAGGCTCTCCCGCCGCAGTTTCGGGGGCACGAGGTCGCCGAGGTCCAGCGGGAGGTCGGGACCGGAGCGTTTCTCCATGAGGAGCGGTTCGTCCCAGTAGGCTTGTCGGAAGCTCATCTGACCGCCTCCAAGGCCGCGAGCAATTTCGCCACGGCCTCGGGCGTGTGGCGGCCGGTCGTCGCGTAGAGCGCGGCATCTTGCATTTCCGGTAGCTGACGGGTCAGCGGCAACCCCCCGTGGATGCCCTTCTCCAGGAGGGCGCGATGGACCACCGCATAGCCGTTCTTGTGGCGAACGACGAATTCGTTGAAGTGGGCACCTCGGAAGAGGGGAGCGGTGAAGCCGGGGATCTTGTCGATCGCCGCGGCGAGGTCCTTCGCCCGTCGGATGTTGTCGGCCGCGACCCGACGAAGCCCGTTCGCACCGAGGACGGACAGATACGTCGCTGCGGCGACCGCGAGGAGCGACTCGTTCGTGCAGATGTTTGACATCGCCTTCTCCCGCCGGATGTGCTGTTCCCGGGTCTGGAGGGTCATGCAGAACGCCCGGTGTCCATTCACGTCTCGGGTCAGGCCGATGACGCGTCCAGGCATCTTGCGGATGTGCTCCTGTCGGCACGCGAAGATCCCGAGGAGTGGACCGCCGAAATTCATCGGCGTGCCAAGGGCTTGGCCCTCCCCGATCACGATGTCCGCTCCGAAATCGCCGGGAGGTCGCACGACTGCTTGGGCGATCGGATTCACGCCCACGATGAAGATGCCCTTCGTGGCGGCCCGGATTTCTTGGAGCTGCTCCTCGAAGCGACCGAAGAAGTTCGGGTTCTCCGTGTAGACGCCGCATACGTCAGAGGAGACGGCTTCGCGCAACTTCGTCAGATCGAGCATCCCCGTCTCGCGGTCGTACTCCACCTCGCGAACCGCGATGCCCGTTCCGACGAGGTAGTTGGCCAGGACCGCACGGCGGTTGTGCCGCAACGCCCTTGGAATGAGGAACGTCTTGCCGCCATGGAGGCGGTGGGCCATCCGCGCGGCCTCGCCGAGGGCCGTCGAGGCATCGTACATCGAGGTGTTCGCTCCGTCCATCCCTGTGAGTTCGCAGATCAGGCTCTGGTATTCCCACAGGGCCTGGAGGAGTCCCTGGCTCAGTTCCGGCTGGTACGGAGTATACGAGGTATAGAACTCCGAGCGCGACGTGATCGCCCGCACGCTCGCCGGGACAAAATGGTCGTACGAGCCGCCCCCGAGGAAGGTCGGCATGTCGACGACGGTGCGGTTCGCCGCGAGCATCGAGGTGACGCGCCCGACGACGGCGTCCTCGGGCAGACCGTCCGGAAGATCGAGCTTCGGGATGCGGACCGCCGGAGGGATGTCCGCGAAGAGGTCCTCGACGCTCCGTAGGCCCATCGTCCGGAGCATCTCGTTTTCGTCCGAGGGCATCCGGTGTCGGCTGAGCGACCGAAGCCTCTTAAGGATTTGGACTAAGCAGGCCAGGAGGAACCGATCTCATGATGTGAGACGGTTCTTTGAGGGAGGAGACGGAGTCCCGTAGATCCGGAAATCCCGGATGAGCCGAAGGTCGGAGCCGATCTCGACGATGGCGGCGGACGCGAACTGGATCGAATCCTTGTACGCCTCCGTGGGTCGCTCGCCCTTCAATGTCGCCGTCACCAGGCTCAACAGTGTACCGTGTCCGACGACCGCGGCCGTAGAGCCATCGACTTCCTCCGCAATTCCTTCGATGCATTGAAGGCCTCGGATCGCCGCTTGCGCAAGCGACTCCTTGCTCGGGGGGACGAAGTCGAAGTCCGCCCAGGACCTTCGCTCCAGGGCCTTGTATTCCGGTTGGGGGATTCCCGCGTCGTCCGCGGACCATTCCTTCAGACGAGGCCGTTTCACGATCGAGAGGCCGAACACCTCGGCGACGAGGAGTGCGCTTTCGATGCTCCTTCGCAAGGGACTCGCGAAGATGGCGGTGGGGCGCTCGACGGGCCAGGCTTGCGAGAGAGCCCGGATCTGCGCCTCGCCCCACGTCGAGAGGGGCGCCCGGTCGAAGTTGGAAGTGTACGCGGGCCGGACGATTTCCCCGTGTCGGATGAGCACGAGGGTCCCGGTCATTCCACGGAGCCTCCAGAGACGACCGCGAGTACGCGAATATGATCGCCATCGACCAATCGTTCATCGATTGCGATCGGGTCGTCTCCTCGGACGAGGATGTGCGCATCGGGAGCGAGCCGGAGCGCTCGGAGGAGATCGGAGCCGGTCGCCCTCTCACCGAGTTTCACTTCCTGTTCCTGGCGTGCGGGCAGGATCTCCGCGACGATTCGCATCCCGTCCGCCGAAAGCCGATTCCGTCATAAGCGTTCTTGTCTGAGTTCGGCGGAACGCTTATCCGAAACGTCGTTCTCTGGAGGCGTTGCTGCCCAGGTCGCCTAGTCCGGTAGGGCGGCGGTCTCGAAAACCGCTGGGTTACCCCTCGCAGGTTCAAATCCTGCCCTGGGCGTTCTCATGGAGGGACCAGTGCAACTCTTCCAAGTTATCGCCAAATCCGAACCCCTACGACCCGCGCCTCACGGGGTTCACGGAGAATACGGAGGCTGTCCTGGCGTTTCATCCGCCCGTAGTGCTTCAGGACCGTTTCGAGTTTGGTGTGCCCTGTCGCATCCATGACGGCCTCGGCAGCCGCGCGTTCACGGAAGCCTTGCGTCACCAGCGCGTCGATGGACTGCTGCACGAACGTCGAACGGAAGGTCTTCAGCCCTCGGAATTCGACGCCCGAGTTCGTTTGGATTTGCTTCTTCAACTTCCGCAGCATGGCCGCCGACCAGTAATTCAGCGTCCCGTCCTTCCAGCGCATCGGGATCAACGCCTCATGCAGTTGATTTCCCAAGAACGCCTTGCGTTCTGCCAGGAAGTCCAAGATCGCCCCGCGAGCCCCGCTGTCGATGGGCACCTCCCGCTGGCGTCCGTAACTGCCTTCGCCTTTGGGATGGGCGACAACGATGCTCATGGCCGTCATGTTGATCCTAGCTGACGGTCCATATGTGCGGGATGATTGCTGTGGCCGAAGCCGTTTCGTCGTACACTTCGAACGTGTGGGACACCGTATCCGTGTTGCTGATCAGCCACGTTAGGGAGTATGACGTTCCGACCGTAACAGACAGGTACACCTTGAGTTCCACGCTCACCGAAACGCCTACGATCACGTTCACGTCAACGCCAACCGACACGTCCAGGCCGAGCTGGACGGTGAGGCTCCCCGCCACGGTCACCGTGTTCGAGATCGAAACCCCGGGACCCACTCCGAACGTGCAGGGCGAGAAGAAGCAGGTCCCTCCGGTCGCGGTGGATGGTGTGAAATAGTCGGGGATAAAGTACCCAAAGTCCAACGTTGCTCGAGGCCCGTATATCCAGGCGTTGTCGATGGTGTAGGTCTTGGTGGACGGGTTGTAGTGGAAAATGCCAGTGCTGTAGTATCCGTCGCGTTCCTCTAGAGGCTTGCCGTTGGGGGGTGCAGGGCTGGTGAAGGTTGTCGACTTTGTGACCGTGTAGGTTAGGTCGAACCCGCTTCCCGCCACATAGGCCCCGACATCCACGTTAAAGGAAACGCCGTTGGTCCAAGACAACTGCGAGTAGATGCTATTCGAAAGCCCCACAATGCTGTAGACATATACCAGCTGGTCCGCCGGTAGCTCGACGTAGTAGTTCTGTGTGCCCACGAACGACTGAACGTCTTGCCAATGGCCTATCTTCCCCATGTGCATGCTGTAGGTGTTTCGCGGCGTAAAATACCGGATCGAAAGATTCGCAAATCCCGTCGAGTCCGTCACGGCCGAATCGGTGCATCCCTGGGTGCACGAGCTTGCCGAGTACTCGAGAGTGATTCCCACGTTCGAGATTCCGTTGAGGTTCTTGTCCACCACTTTGAAGTTGAACCAGCTGGGCTCGGTAACCTGAAAGTTAAAGGATGCACTTGCCCAACTGTAGCATGGGATAAAGTGAGGCGGCTTGCCTGGAATGATGCATTGAGTCGTACCAGTCGCGTAGTACATGACTACCGAATGGTTCCCGATCGACAGGGAACCAGCGGGAATAGTTTGGCTCACGCTCCCGGACGTCTGGGAGCTGGAGTACCACCAGTTATTGTCCAGGTAGCATCTCGCATCGGGGAACCCGAGATTGGGGTCGTAATACGCATTCCACGAGCAATACTTAGTGGCATCGTACCAAGTGGACACTGGGTTCGTACTCACATAAGTGCTGCCCGAATAGGTAGCCGCCGCCCTTCCCGCGACCAAGTTCCCGGCGAGAACGCCCAGCATTACCATGAGGGCTAGGGACACTACCGTATGTACCTTGCTCTGACCACGTCTCTGGCTCATCGGCACCCCTCCGATTTCGACGTATGCTTTGAATGCCGATGAACTCCGGCGACTGGAATGTCACAGGGTATCGGAAGGTTACTGCCACCCCGAAACCTCACAGGCAGGATGACATACTTCCGCAATCGTTCCGTCCACAGGCGACGAACTTGTGTTTCGCATGTGGGACCATGCCGAGGTGAATTCGAAACGCAAGGAGGCACTCAGGATTGGCGGGCCTCGGTGGGGAGTGAACGACATAAGCGGAACAGAAGAGGCGCGCCTCTGTCGTAAGATTGCGCCAGTCTCAGATCCTCGCAAGCGGAAATGATATGGCGATATGCACGGATGGTAGTTCGGCATGGAACCGAACACGACCGGTGTGCCCCGGGTTGTGGTGCGACGGGGTAACCAGACTCGGAGCCGATCACCGAATTGATCCTGCATTCGGGACACAGTGCTGTCGGAGTATCCGGCCCATTGACCCACGCTTTGATCCGGGATGGCGGATAAATGCCGAGGCAGAAGAAGCACCCAGACAGCGGACTGCGGAGCAACTCGTCCTTGTTCCCGTGGCAATGATCGTGAGCCCGAATCACCGGAGACGGCGAAAATGTCCCACCAAAGCGACCTCCAGAAGCGGTGTTCCTTCATCCGGTACAGTAATCGATCCAGGACTCGTTTCCCGCCAGACCTCACGAGCAGCTATCACCCCGTCCCTATTTTGCGTTTCGCGGCGAAGGACCCACCCTTCTGTTCGGATGATGTCGTCGAGGCTCACGTTCCCCTCCAGGCCCGCCCGAAACGGTGAGCGCCCTCCTTATGAGTGCCGGGGCCCTTTTGGGGTGATTGGTCTCCGCCTTAATCTTTCGCACGCCCGAATGGCGCCAGCGAGAAAGCGTCGTCTGCAAGTGTTGCGACCAGCCGGTCACGGTCGGGGAGTACGTCGAGCACGTTGCCTCGGTCCACCCCGACGTGGTGGCTGCAAACATTGCGCGGGGGCGGGACAGCGCACGGATTTACCGTCGTATCGGGCTGCTGATCGGGCTTCCGTTCACGGCGGTCTGGCTGGTGGTCTTCGTGTATACGCTCTTGATACCCCAGGCATCCTACTTCCCGGGATATCCACTCCTGATGCTACTGGCGCCTTTCGTCCTCATCCTCGCTGCCGCGGCGTATGCAAGCAGAGCGACTCGCTCCGAGGCTCCCAAGACCTCGGCCCTTCCGGGTCTAAGGTAGCCGAACCGAACACCACTCTGAATTTCTGAAACATCGAACTCCTTCTGAAAGAAAGCCAGGGGGACCCAGGGTTCAAATATCGGGGAAACCTGCGACCCGCGAGGTTCACCACCACGCAGAAGGCAGGCAGTCCAAGGCACGACAGCCGAGATACGCAGCTCATCGCCTGGTTGCTCGAAGAAAACCAGCCGTCGGTTCGCTATCTGACGTTGGTTCACCTACTGGACCGCAGGGAAGACGACCCCGAAGTGAGAGAAGCTCATTCCAAGATACCGAGGATCGGTTGGGCCCGGGACATATTGAGACTCCAGAAACCGAAAGGGTTCTGGGAGCCCCACGAGCCGACGAACGTCCGCGAATGGATGAAATTTCTCCGCGTCCCAGAGTATGTCGCCACCACTTGGAGGGCTCTCGTTCTCTCCGACCTGGGCCTCACTTCTAGGGACCCGCGGATCAGAAAGATCGCGGATCGCTTCTTCGAGTACAAGCTCCAGCTGGGGACCATGATCAACATCTTCACCGAGGAAGTGTGCGCCGTCGGGAACGCCGCTCGTCTGCTGACCCGTTTCGGCTACGGCGACGACTACCGGGTGAGGAAGCTGTATGATTGGCTCCTCGAAGACCAGAGGGAAGATGGGGGTTGGAACTGTTCCCAAGGCACGCCGGGAACGCTGGACGGCTGGGAGGCCTTGGCCGCCTTTGCCGCTCTGCCAAAGTCGAAACGATCGGGGAAGATTGAGCAGTCGATCTCGAGAGGAGCTGAGTTCTACTTGGAAAAAAGGCTGTTCCAGGAAGGGAGAAAGTACCTCCCTTGGCTCAGGTTCCACTATCCGAATCACATATACTACGACATTCTGGTGGGGCTTGACATGATCACAAAGCTTGGATTCGCAGATGACCGACGGCTCGAGCCAGCTCTCAAGATCCTCAAGGACAAGCGCCGAGCGGATGGAGCTTGGTCCATCGACCGAGTGCACCCGGATCTCGGGCGAGGCGCGACCATTCACCTCAGCGTGAAGAAAGTCAAGCCTTTTGCGCTAGAAGGGCCCGGCAAGCCGAGTAAGTGGATTACTCTCACGGCTCTTCGAGTTTTGAAACGAGTTGAGGACGCGAACTAATGCGGTGCGTGGTGGCAAGAGGCGTCAACGGGTCTAGACCGCACCGATACAGAAATAATCGGACCAGGTTCGCCCGACTCGTAAGCCATAAGTAATCCGCACCGGAAGGCGTGCGTGGGGAAAGCCGACTGGCCCTAGGTGCCCAAGACCCGACCGATTAGCCCCTCGTGTCGACTACGCAGAACAGGTTTCCGTCGGGGTCGGCAAGGACCACGAAATCTTCACCGTCCTCGCGGGGCCGGAAGAGGCTCGCCCCGAGGCCAAGCAGCCGTTCGACCTCTCGCTCCGGGTCGTCCGTGTACAAATCGAGATGCAATCGGTTTCGGTAGGGCTCCATTCCATCGAGGGACACGTTGGGCCCCTTTCCCGCTGGGTCCTTCAAGATCATGAACGGGTCGTCGGGCGCGGGTGGCCTTCCTGGCGCGTACCCGAGCGCCTTCTGCCAAAAGGTCAGCATCCGATCGAAGTCTTTGACGTCAATCACGATGGACCCGATTCGCACTGTTGCGTTCCCCATGCCGCCGAGGACTCAAGAATCAGCCTATGAATTTTGCGACGTCGCGGGAAGCGAAAAGGTCGGCCGAAGACTCATTTCAGATGCAAGGCGAACCACCGCAGGTAAGCGTGGAGCCGGGCGATGCGGTGCTTCGGCTTTCCCGCACGGGATAAGTCGTGATTCTCCTTCGGGAATAGGACCATCTCGGCTTCCTTGCCGTAGTACTTCAAGGCGGTGAAGAACTGAATCGCCTCGACGTGCCAACAGCGATAGTCCTCGAGCGAATGGACGAGGAGGAGCGGTGTCGAGACGTTCTTCACGTACCGCAGCGGAGACTTCGCCAACGTCGTCTCCTCATCGTCCCACGGATCGACGCCGACCTGATCGTGCCCGAAGTAGGGCCCGATGTCGCTCGTCCCCCAGAAGGTCCACCAGCTTGAGATGGACCGGTCCGTGACCGCGGCCTTGAACCGGTCGGTCTGGGTGACGACCCAATTCGTCATGAATCCGCCGTAGGAACCCCCGGCGACCGCGAGCCGCTTCCGGTCGATGAACGGGTACTTCTCGGCGGCGAAGTCCAGGCCCTCCATGAGATCCTGGTAGTCCCGCTCGCCGTAATGCCCTCGGATGTCGGCGAAGGCCTCCGAGTAGCCGTCGCTGCCCCGAGGATTCAGGAAGAGGACGGCATAGCCCTTCGCCGCGAAGACCTGGAATTCATGGAGGTAGCTGTACCCGAAGGCCGTCTTCGGGCCCCCGTGGACGTACAGGATGGTCGGGACCTTTCCCTTCTTGGCGGGAGCGAGCACCCAGCCTTCGACGGGAACCCCATCGCTGGCCTTGAAGACGAACGACTCCGGTTTGCGTATGTCGAGTTTCTTCAGGGCATCGTCGTTGAAGGACGTGAGCTTTCGGACGCCGCTATCCACCGAGTACAGTTCCGCAGGCGCCCCGTTCTCCATCGCGGTGAAGACGATCCTTTTCGCGTTGATCTGGAACGCCTCGATGCTCCGCTTTCCTTCGACGAGCACTTCCGCTTTCTTGTTCCGCACGTCCAAAGATTCGAGATGCACCGCACCGCCCTCGGCGACGAGGAAATAGATCCGACTGCCGACCCATTTCGGGTCCGAACTGACGCCTCCCATGCGGACGTCCGAGTTGAGGCTGTTCGAAAGGTTGCGATCCAGAGAATCGAGGCGTCTGGGTGCATCCGTCCCAGATGCCTTGATCGACCACAGGTGGACGTGGGAGGCGAAGCCGCGCGGGAGTTCGTTCCCGAGGAACGCGATTTGTCGATCGTCCGGAGACCAGACGACCGAGCCGATTTCCATAGTGTGGTTCGTCAGCCGCTTCACCTTCCGGGAGGCGACGTCGAGGACGAAGAGGTCCTGAAGATATGGGCGTCGGTCGTCCGTTTGCGCGACGTAGGCGATCCGGTGACCGTCGTGCGACCACGCCGCCTTTGTCACGTCGAACTCGCCCTTCGTGATCTGCTTCGGTTCCTTCGTTTCGATGTCCAGTTCGAAGACATGCTTCCGAAGATTGTAGATGAAGCCTTTCTCGTTGAACCAGAAGTTGATCCGACGGATCGTCCGGACATCTTCGTCGTCCTGCCCCACGTTCGAGAGGAACAGGACCCGCCGGCCATCCGGCGCCCATGCGTGGCCCTCGATCCCTTCCTTCCGCTGCAGGAGGAGACGGGCCTCGCCGCCGTCGGTCGGGAGCACGTACAAGGCGTTCCCCTTGTCGTCCTTGCCCATCTCCCTCTTCGAGGTGAAAAGGATCCACTTTCCGTCGGGAGAGACCTTCGGCGCGGAGTCTTTTCCCGCGGTCGTCATTTGAATTGACTTCCCGCCGTCCAAGGGAACTCGCCACAAATTCCCCTCGTACTCGTCCTTTTCCAGGAGGGCCCGATGCACGGAGAGGACGGCAAAGGACGCGTCCGGCGCGAGGCTCGGCTCGGAAAGGAACGCGTAGGCGGTGAGGTCCTCCGGCTCCACCCGTTTCGTCATGCGGGGGGCGACATCCGGACGAACGATAAAACTGCTCCGGACCCCGCCGCCGGCGATCGCGCTCGCCTCGGATTCCACAGGCGAGCTAGACCAACTTCATCCGTCGGTCGAGCGGACCGCTCCCTTGTGGATCAGCTTGATCCCGGTGTCCGGCCCCATCTTCTGACCGTAGCCCAGGTGGATGTGAAACAAGCCAAGGGCCTCGATCCAGCGAGCGCTCTGGAGTCCGCCCGCGTCCACGGCGTCGAATCCGATGTCCCGCGCCATTCGGAGGATTCGCTCCTTGGCACGCTTGTCGTCCCCCGCCACGAACGCGGTGATGCGATCGCCGAGGACCTGACCCGTACTCATCGTGTGCGCGAACGCCGTGTTGAAGGCCTTCACGACCTGGGCCGTGCGGGCCATCTCCTGGAGTTCCTCGGCCCCGCTCTTCTTCGTGACCGTCTCCTCGCGGCCGAAGGCGTTCGTCACGTCCACGAGCGGCTTTCCCGCGAAGGCGTCTCCCATTTCCTTCAGGGCATTGGCCCGCTCGTTGAAGGGCACCGCGAGGACGATGATGTCGCCCCACCGGGCGATCTCGCGGACCTTCTCCGGAACCTTCCCGACCGCCTGAACTTCATAACCGGCCCGCGTAAGCCCTTTGCTCAAGGCCGTGCCCACGTTCCCGTCCCCGATGATCGCGACCTTCGGTTGTGCCATCTGTCGGACCCCGCGCTCCCATGCCCTGCTGTTCTATTTCATGTTTTGTCGCTCGGCCTAAAGTGATAATCCCGAGGAACGCGTTCCGCCGCCCATGGCTGCGCCACTCGGTCGGCTCGGATACCTCTACGTCGGAACCGCGGATTTCAAACGCGATTTGGAATACTACACCCAAGTCCTCGGTGCGACCGTCCTTTGGAATTACAACGAGTTCGGGGCGAACGTTGCCGGACTCCGACTCTCGGAAGGGCCGCAGTACCTGCTCGCGGACCACCGTCCCGCTCCCTCGTGCCTGCCCCTGTTCGAAGTGAAGGATCTGAAAGCGGCGGCGAAGGACCTGCGGGCCCGCGGTTGGAAGCCGGAGGGTCGATCCGTCGAGATTCCGCCGGGACCCTGTTACGTCTTCAAGGATCCGAGCGGCAATCCTCTCGGGATCTTCGAGAATGCGCGGCCCGGTTTGGTCGCCGAGGCCTTCGGCGGCGTGAGGCGTCGCGGCAAGAAGCGATGAGAGAAGCGGCGAGATATGGGGCCCGCGGTCTGCATCGTCGCCGTCTTGGTCGCCCACTTCACTACGATCGCGGGTATCTTCCTCTTCGCATTCCTGGTACCTTTCCATATTGTCGCGGGCGGGATCGACCGAATCGTGTTCCGTCGGCCCCCTCTCGTGTGACCACGCCGCAAAGAACTCGCTCAACATACGCCGCCGAGGCTTTGTCGTAGGCCATGTTGGCAGATTTGCAGAACGCATACATTCAGGCGGTCGAGCGGGCGGGGGCGAGCACGGTGAACGTGAGCACGGCGCAGAGGCCCTACGGACCTCCATGGGGGCAGTGGCCGCGCCGCGGATTCGGATCCGGCGTGATCCTTGACGACAAGGGCCACATCCTCACCACGCACCACGTCGTCGATGGCGCTGAAAAAGTGATCGTCACCTTCGCGGACGGTCGTGTCCTGAGCGGGGCGGTCGTCGGCGGGGACGAGGAAACGGACATCGCGGTCGTGCGGGTCGACGGGAAGGAATTCCGAGCCGCGGACTACGCCAATTCGGACGAGCTCAAGGTGGGCCAGCCGGTCCTGGCGATCGGAAATCCGTTGGGTCTCCCGGGAGGTCCGACGGTCACTTCGGGCGTCGTGAGCTCGCTGCGTCGGCATCTGGGTCGCGGCCCGGGGGACGGGATCCCGGTCATCCAGACGGATGCGGCCGTGAACCCCGGGAACAGCGGCGGTCCTCTCGTGGACCTGCGTGGTCGCGTGGTGGCGATCAACACGGCGACGATTCCGTACGCGGAGGGAATCGGCTTCGCCATCCCGATCAATGCCGCCCTCGCGGCAGCCCGCGAGATTGTGGCGCACGGACACGTCCAAAGGCCCTGGCTCGGCATCGGTGGATACGATGTCGACCGGCGTCTGGCCGCCTACTATGGGATCGAGAGCCGCCATGGCGTGTTCGCCGCGGAAATCACACCGGGTTCTCCCGCGGAAGGTGCGGGACTCCAAGTGGGTGACGTGGTCACGTCGATCGCAGGAAAGCCCTTGACCGGGGTCGCCGATCTAGTCGAGGCGCTCCGCGAGCGGACGATCGGCGATTCGATCGAGATCGAGGCGGAACGACGAGGACAAAGGGTCCACGTCAAGGCGACCCTTGGTGCGCGGCCGTGGTAGCGACTCCGACAGATTGAAAGCGGGCAGCACGATGGGCGCCACGTGATGCGCCCCTCCCACCCGGAGACCTGCCCCAACTGCGGGAAGCGGACGTGGAACTGGTACTACCTCTCGGCCCGCATCTGGATCGAGTGCGAACATTGCGGGTTCAAGGACACGGTGAGCAATACGCCGGTGAGCGGGGCGAACTCGGACAGCACGACGCGGAAGATGCCCCTCTCGAAGGCGTGACGCTCGTTCGGGTGCGCATGCCCGGACAACCATGAAATAGCGAGAGACGCGTTCGCCTCCGGAGGCTCGGATGAACGGCGCGTTCCAGGTGTTCTTCGAGGGATGGATTTTCATCGTCCTCGCCCTCTGCGCGGTGGGCGTTATCGCCCTCTTGGTCGGCGCGCTCTGGATGTATCAGGATGCCCAGCGCCGTCGCATGGATGCGACGCTCTGGCTCATCTTCCTCATCATCGCGACGCTCCTCGGGACGGTCGTCGGCTTCGTGATCGTGGTCGTCCTCTACCTGATCATCCGCGAAAGCCATCCGATCGGAGGTGGAATGACCCCAGGGTACGCCGGCTACGTGCCCGGGTACGCCCCCGCGCAAGCGCCGCCGGTCCCGGCCGCCTGTCCGGTCTGCGGCCGACCCATGATGTGGTACCCCCAGTACCAGCGGTGGTATTGTCCCACGTGCGGGCAGTATCGGTGACGCGTCCGTACGAACCGCCCGAACGTCATGGGTTCATCGGGAAACGAACGGTCCGAGCACCGGCTTCATCCCGCGAAGATCGTCGAGCGGAGGCGGAGTACTCGTTTCAGATCGGCCAGGCGAACGTCACGTAGAGGATGATCGCCGAGAGGATGACGCAGAGGCCCACGACGGCCAGCGGCGGGACCTTGAGGGCCTTCTCGTCCTCCTGATCGAAGTAACGGATCAGACCTGCCGCCGAGTGGAAGCCCGAGTCCTTGTTGCGCGCCATGCTGTTCGTTCTCGATGCATCGCGGGGCTTAAAAGATTTCTCCTTTCGATGGCCATCCTGAGGCGCATCCGAAGGTCATTAATACGCGTCGCTCGGATGACGCGAGCGTCCTTCCGGGCGCGTTTCCATGGTCGAGGCCGGCGTCGTGTACATCGGCAAGAAGCCCACGATGAACTACGTCCTCGCCGTGGTGACGCACTTCAACGACGGCTCGCGCGAGGTCATCGTGAAGGCCCGCGGCCGCTCGATTTCCCGGGCCGTGGATGTCGCGGAGATTGTACGGGAGCGTTTCATCCCCGATGCGGAGGTCCGGGATGTGCGCATTTCTACGGAGAAGGTGGCCTCCGAACAGGGAGCCGGGACGAATGTGAGCAGCATTGAGATCGTCCTGTCCAAGTGAACACGAATCCGCGGAAAGAAATTTATTGGGTCACGGCCGTGTGGACGCCGCATGTCGATCGCCGTCCTCCTGATCCTGGCGATCGCGGCGTTCCTCGCGGGCCTCGGGGGATCCTATCTCGGCGTCGGCGGAGGCGTGTTCCTGATCCCCTTCATGACCCTGGCCCTCTCCGTGAACATCAAGGTCGCCATCGCCACGAGCTTGATCGGCGTGATCGCGACCTCTTCCGGCGCGGCCTCCGTCTACGTCCGGGACCATCTGACGAACCTGCGCCTGGCGATGTTCCTCGAGGTCGCCACGACGCTCGGCGCGATCGCGGGCGCGCTCGTGGGCCTGGGAGCCCCGGATTTCTATCTGTACCTCGTCTTCGGCGTGGTCGTCCTCTACGCGGCCACGACGATGGTCCGGGTCCGAGAGACCGCGAAAGAGCGTGCGTACCGCGGTGGAGGGAAAGAATCGCCCTTCACGAAGCGACTGAAGCTGAGCAGCGTGTACTTCGACCAGGAGGACCAGGGCGTCTACCGGTACCGCGTCGAGCGGCCGGTCACCGGCTTCGGCGTGAGTGCCGCCGCGGGCCTGTTCTCCGGACTCCTCGGAGTCGGGGGCGGCTTCATCAAAGTCCCTGCGATGAACGTCCTGATGCGGGTTCCGATGAAGGCGGCCGTCGCCACGAGCAACTTCATGATCGGGGTGACCGCGGCCGCGAGCGCGTTCCTCTACTATTCGCGAGGCCTCGTCGATCCCGGCCTCGCGGCCATGGTGATCATCGGGGTGTTCTCCGGCACGTACTTGGGCGCGCGGCTCCTCGAGCATGCGAAATCCTCGAACGTGCGGTTCGCGTTCGCCCTCTTCCTCGTCATCCTCGGGACCGCGATGCTCGCGAGGTTGTTCTTCCCGGGGGTCCCGCTTTGATCACGGCCCGAGCCGGCCTTCGCATCGTGCAGCAACGGGCCTCGAACCTGCGCCGCGCCGTGGTCGCGGAAGTGGAGGACATGAACCGTCTCATCTACCATGTTCTCCGGGCCGGCGTCGTGGTCTCGGTCGCCATCCTCCTCTTCGGGTTCGTCCTCGTCGCCTTCACCGGACGTCCGATTCCCGAGCAGTCGATCTCCCCGCGCGCCCTTGGCCGGCCCCTGTTCACCTTCACGCCGGAAGGCTACTTCAGCCTCGGCGTCCTCATCCTCATCTTCACGCCGGTGGTGCGGGTTTTCCTGAGCCTCGTGTCCTTCGTGCGGGAACGGGACCGACAATACGTACTGATGACCGCGATTGTCTTCGCAAACCTCCTCGTGAGCTTGTTCCTGCTCGCGTGAAACTTTAAGCCGCCGCCCCGTTGCGGACCCGTGGACGAGGTCCTGTCCGCCGCTCGCTCCGTCGATCCGTCGAGGTTCGGCGACCGCACGCTCTGCGATGCGTGCCTCGGCCGTCTCTTCGGGAAGATCGGCCACGGGTATACGAACCACGTCCGGGGTCGGGCGGTCCGCGAACTCCTCCATGTCGATACGGGCCCTTGCTGGGTGTGCGAGGACCTCACGTCGCGGTACGACGCCCTCTCCGACCTCGTCGTCCGCAAGCTGGAACCGTGGGAGTTCGACTCCTTCGCCATCGGCTCGAAGATCGACTCCGAGGTGGCCGCGCGGGAGGAGTCCCTGTGGGCCGAGCTCGCCCTCGGCGGCCCGGAGCCCCTGAAGGCCGAGGTGAACCGAGAGATCGGAAAGCGGGTCTCCGACCGGCTCGGCAAGGAGCCCGACCTGGCGCATCCGGACGTCGTCGCGATCGTCGACACGGCGTTCGACCACGTGGACGTCCAGGTGAACTCGCTCTATCTGCGCGGTCGCTACCGCAAGCTCGTGCGCGGCGTGCCGCAGACCCGGTGGCCCTGCCGGCGGTGCATGGGGAAGGGGTGTGCCCGTTGCGGAGGCGCGGGCAAGATGTACCCGACGAGCGTGGAGGAAGTCATCGCGAACGAGGTCCTGCGGGAGTCCGGCGGAACGGGCCATGCCCTGCATGGGATGGGCCGCGAGGACGTGGACGCCCGGATGCTCGGACGCGGCCGACCCTTCATCATCGAGATTAAGGAGCCCCGTCGGCGGCACTTCGATCTGGGGGGCGCGATCGCGGGGATCAACGCCTCGGGGATCGTCGAAGTCGACGGGCTGGCGCCGGCCCGCGGGACCGACGTGGTCCCATTGAAAGAGGATCGGGCCGCGAAGACGTACCGCGTCCTCCTGAGGATGGCACCTCCCGTGGAGGAAGCAAAGCTTAAGAGCACGCTCCCGGTTTTGGTGGCCGAGCCGATCGCTCAACGCACCCCCGAACGGGTCGTTCACCGGCGTGCGGATACCATACGGCATCGACGGCTCCTGGCGGCGGAGGTCGTCGGGGTCGACGGGGACCGCGCGGAACTCCGCGTGACCGCGGAGGCGGGGACCTACGTGAAGGAATGGGTCCACGGGGACCGGGGCCGCACGAGGCCGTCCCTCGCGGAACGACTCGACGCGGCGTGCGAGGTCCTCGAGCTCGACGTGCTCGATGTCCACGACGACGGGTGAAGCGCGATGGTGAAGGCCTCGAAAGGGATCATGGAGAAGACGCGGCAGAAGTTCCGCCGCGGCCCGCGCCAGCGTGGGCTTTCCCCCATCACCCGGTCGTTCCAGTCCTTCGAAGTCGGCGAGCGCGTGACGATCGTGATCGATTCGAGCCTGCAGAAAGGGTGGCCGCACCACCGCTTCCACGGCATGACCGGGACCGTCGTCGGGCAGCGGGGGGCCGCGTTCCTCGTCGACGTCCGCTTCGGCGGTCGCATCAAGCAGGCCGTCGTCCGGCCCGAGCACCTGAGGCGCGCGTAGGGGGAGACGATGGAGGAGTCCTACGTGTCCCTCGCGGAGCTGAAAGTCATCCTCGAGAAGGAGAAAACCGCCCGAGGCGAGTTGAACCCGGAACAGCAGTATTCCCTTTCCCACGCCGCCCTGTTCGCCCGGGTGCCCGCGGACAAGGTCCCGGCGATCGTGAAGGAGCTCATGGAGATCCCGATGATGTCTCCCTTCAACGCGATGAAGATTGTCGACCTCCTACCGACGCACCTGGACGACGTCCGGGCGATCTTCGCGAAGGAGCGATTCGCTTTATCCAAAGAGGATGCGGACAAAGTCCTCGAGATCGTGGGGAAGTACCGCTGACGAGGCGAGGGCCATGGAAGATTACGCCCGCATCCTCGATTACCTACCGCAAGGCCATCCCGACCAGTCCAAGTTCCACCGGGAGCCGCTCGCGTACGCGCTCGGCGTGGACGAGTTCAAGCTGTTCGAGCTCGTGCCCCGCGATGGCGCGAACCTGTCGATCGGGCAACGCGTGTACATCGGTAAGGAAGTCGAGATGCGCACGGAGATCCTGCACGTGAAACGGCGGGTTGGACATGAGGAGTTGACGACCGCGGCGCAGAAGGAGTTGCCGTTCGTCATCCAGGAGATCGTAAAGGAGAAGGAAGAGAAGTTCGTCGACTTCTTTAACCGAGCGCAGGCGATCACGACGCGGTTCCACATGCTCGAGCTGTTGCCGGGTCTCGGCAAGAAGACCATGTGGGCGATCCTCGAGGAGCGGAAGAAGGGGCCGTTCAAGTCGTTTCAGGACCTTGACCAACGCGTGCCGAGCATCCATCATCCGGAAAAGCTGGTCGCGAAACGGATCGAGATGGAGATCTCGGACCCGACCCAGAAGTACCGGCTGTTCGTGGCCCGCTAGGAAGCGGGTTTCCCGATTTCGGCCTCGATCTCACGGCAATCGCGCGCGGAGAGACCGAGTTTTTTCCGGAGGGCCTCGAGCAGTTCCCGCTCGTCCTCGGTGATGGGCCCGTCCTCGAGGGCTTCCTCGGCGACCGCGCGGTAGATGCCGGTCCGATCCTCGAGCACCTCCTCGATGACCTGGGACTCGATCCGGTCCTGTTCCTCCCTCGAGATGCCCAGGTTCTCCCGCAGTTGTTCGACGAGCAATCGCTCCGTGGCGGTGACCCGGCCGTCCTTCCACGCTGTCATCACGGCCCGCGTGTAATCCTCGAGCCGTTTCACGCGTTCGTCCATGGCTCGCTTGCGACGTTCGTCAATTCCCTCGAGGTATTCCAGATCGAGCTTGTCGACGTTCATTGCCTCGCGGACGATGTCGGAGAAGGTCAGGTGCACGGATGTGACCGAATCGATCTCCTGGATGGTCATGTCCTTCGCCACGCCCGCGATGACCACGGGCACCTTGATCTTCGAGAGCCGCTCCTTGATCGCCACGGCGCGCTCCCAGCCGCGCGGTGCGAGGTAGTACGCCAGCATCCGTTGCTTCTCGCCCTCGATGTGGGCCTTCATCTCCACGAGGTAGCCGTCTCGGGTCATCTCGTCGAGGTACCGCGAGAGATGCTTCCGCTGGATGCCCGCGGCAAAGGCGATCGCCTTTTGCGTCAGGGCCTGCGGCAGAACGTACCGTTCCTCCATGTTCCGGAAATCAGAAAAGTACAGGAGGATTCGGTCCTCCGTCGGGAGGGCCAAAGGCGAGTCCGTGTTCACGGGTATAGGAACGCCCGCCGTGCCGCATAATCCTTGCCGTGATGCGTTCGCCTATCCGGTGGGCACATTGATAAGGCCTCCTCGGGTCCGATGATCGCTCGTGCTCGCCCTTCCGATGCAACCCGCGCCACAGGACTTCGGTTCGCTCTTCGATGCCGACACGAGGGCCGCGATTTCGAGCGGCTTGTGCATTCAATGTCGCGGGGCGAAGCTCCTGTGCGGCAAGGCCCGCTGCCCGATCCTCGTCCGTTGGGACTCCATGATGAAGACCGCCCCGATGATCGACCGGCTCGATCTGGACGGGTCCTCCCCGCCGGGCGTGTTCGTCGGCCGGTTCGGTTACCCGAAGGTGTTCGTCGGCCCTCTGGTGCCGCCGGTCCACGGCGACACGCAGATCCTCGATGCCCCGGAGGAGTGGGTGGGCCATTCAATGGAGGACATCGTCCGGTTCCGATCGACCTTGGTCCGCGGGATGCACCGGGTGCACGTGAGGGACGTCGATCGAGGGGGGCGGATTGTGGACCTCACCCGCGAGCTCGCCCTCGGAACATCCCCCGCGGACGTCGAAGTCGGATTTGAACGGAAGCCTCGCGGGCGCGTCGTCCTTGACGACAACGTCCAACCCTTCGGGCCGTCCGCCCCCTTGCGTCGGCTCGATCTCGGCACGCTGCACACCGATCAAAATCTGGACCGAGCCACGTCCGATACGGATCTGCGCGCAAAGGAGGCCGTCCTCGAAATGTACGGGCGTGGCCTGCCGGTGTCAAAGATCCAGCGCGCGTTCAGTGTCGGCGCCTTTGGCATCGAGAAGAACCGACGGTTTGTGCCGACGCGGTGGTCGATTACGGCCGTGGACGACACCATCGGAAAGGACCTTCGCGAGACCGTAAAGACATTCCCGCTGATTAACGAGATTCGCATCTTCGAAACGATCGGCTTCGATGATCGATTCCTTGTCGTGATGGTCCCCCGACCGTGGCGCTACGAGCTGATCGAGGCCTGGTACCCGAACACCTTGTGGAATCCCCTCGGGCGCGAGGTCGTCATGTTCGGCGACCACGAAGGCTTCGAAGGACGCACGACCTACGCGAGCATCGGCGGATGCTACTACGCCGCTCGACTCGCGGTCGGGGAAGCCCTCGAGCGGGAACGGCGTCAGGCCGCAACGGTCATCCTTCGGGAGACGCACCCGGGGTACATCATGCCGGTCGGTGTCTGGAATGTGCGGGAGCACGTCCGCGCCGCCCTGCGTCAATCGCCACGCCTGTTCTCTACGATGAAGGAGACCCTGGACCACCTTCGGACGCGCCTCGACATCCCGATGGAGCGGTATGTTCGGATGAGCGAGGTCCTCCAGCACGTCATTTACCAACGGACCTTCGACGACTATTCGCCGATGGACTCCCGCGGCCCACTTTCGTGACGGTCGCAGCGTTCAAGACGGTTGCGTCCTTGTCGACAGCGAATGTCGACGTACGAATTCCCAACGCGCCCGGTCCCCGCGGTCGGCGCGATAGTGTTCCGCGGCTCGCAGGTCCTCCTCGTCCGTCGAAGAGACCCTCCCTCCCAATGTCGGTGGAGTATCCCCGGAGGGGCCGTCGAGGTCGGAGAGACGGTGGAGCAAGCCGTGGTCCGAGAGACTCGCGAGGAGACCACGGTGGAGGTGCGGCCGCGGGAAGTGGTCGCTGTGGCAGATTTCATCGAAAAGGAAGGGGCGCGAATTCGCTGGCACTACGTGCTCGTGGACCTCCTGTGCGTCCACATCCGGGGCGAGCCCTTTGCTGGGAGCGATGCGGAGAACGCGCGTTTCATCGAGACGCGCGAACTGGGGGACCTCGATCTTGCACCGATCGGCCTCCGGGTCATTGAACAGGCGCTCATCGCACGCCGAGAAGGGCCCGACGCTTAATCCGGAATTCGTGAGGTCCCGAAAGAGACTTTGGCGAAGTCGCCTTTGTCCATTGCAATGTCCGCTCTCACGGTTCGCCTCGTTCCGGTGACCCCGGCGGAATATGCGGCCTTCGTCCCGGAGCAGATCCGGGAGTTCGCCGACCAGAAGGTTCGAGCCGGGCATTGGCGTCCCGAGGAAGCACAGGAGCTTTCACGCCATGCCGTCGAATCGTTCTTGCCCGCTGCGGGACCGTCGGAAGGGCACCGGGTCTACCGGGCGGTCGACGAGGCGGACCGGGGGGTGGGCTGGATCTGGGTGGGACCGCCACCGGTTCGTATGTTGAACGTTCCGACTCGCCGGTGGCTGTACC
>Ga0209470_1000471_pt1 | contig 32048 bp, 31 predicted proteins | sample GraSoiAngelo_125_FD_185882 | JGI IMG/M metagenome (GOLD analysis project Ga0209470, IMG submission 185882) | Grasslands soil microbial communities from the Angelo Coastal Reserve, California, USA - 14_0927_05_40cm (SPAdes) (version 2) | ecosystem: Environmental > Terrestrial > Soil > Grasslands ... | reverse complement strand
TGCTCGACGCGGTGACCCACTTGAAGAGCTACCAGATCAAGGCGGTCACGGGCTCGCCCCGGTTCCTGAAGCGGCCGGGCAACAAGATGGCGAACCAGCTGGCGCCCCACCCGGTCCTGTTCCTCGATGCGATCAAGCCCGACCTCCTGCTGGTGCCGACGGCGAAGAGCCTGTCGAGCCCACCGGGGCAGCCCGGGCCGAACACCGTGAATCATTACAAATGCTACAAGGCCAGGGTCACGAGCGGGACGCCGCCGTTCCCGAAGGGCGTGCAGGTGACCGTCGCGGACCAGTTCCGGACGACGGCGGGCACGTTCGACGTGAAGAAGCCGAAGCACCTCTGCACGCCGGTCAGCAAGAACGGCGAGCCGATCCCGAACCCGGACGCGTATCTGGTCTGCTACCTCGCCAAGCCGGCGAAGGGCGTGGCGAAGCACGTGCCGGTGACGCCGGTCTACGTGAACAACCAGTTCGGCCCCGAGACCCTGAAGACGGTCAAGGAGGACGAGCTCTGCATCCCATCGATCAAGATGCCATGAAGTCCGCCGGCCCACACGGCCGCGATCAGATGGTCGCGACCGCGGCCTGCTCCACCCAGCCACGACGTCCGTCGGCCCGCTCCACCTGCGCCCACCCCTCGCGAGTGCCGAGGAGGCGCACCACCGTCCCGGGCTTCGCCTGGAAGTGCGCCGTGCCGCTCGCGGACGGCTCGAAGCGGACGGTCGCCTCGTCGTGTCCCACCACGACGGCCCACGCGGGCAGGTCGACCGTCGCGAGCCGCCAGGCCGCCGACGGCAGCACGACCACGAGCGCCAGGGCAGCGACGGCAGCTGCCGAGCGTGCACCCGGCGCGACCGCCGGCACGAAGAGGGCGACGGTCAGCAGCGCCATGATCGCGGCGTAGAGCGCGCTCGCGGCGCCGAGCAGCTCGTCGCTGGCGGCCCGGCCGGCGAGCGGGAAGACGAGGCGTGGCCAGAGGGTCTCCGTCCCGCTCTCCCCTGCCTGCTCACGCGCGTAGCTGAGATTGGCCTGGACGTCGGGGTCGCGCGGGAGAAGGCGGCGGGCGCGCTCGTAGTCGAGCACCGCACGGCCGACGTCGCCGGCGCGGAACCATGCGTTGCCGAGGTTGAAGTAGAGGTTACCGCTCTCCCAGCCGGCGGCGAGCACGCGCTCGTACTCCGCCGCCGCCTCGGCCCAGCGCTCCTCGCCGTAGAGCGCGTTGGCGCGGAAGAAGATGGTGTTCGGAGTCTCCGCGGGCGGGGCGGCGCGGACGACGCTCGCGAGCGCGATCACGAGGAGCGACGCGGCGGCGAGCGACCGCCCGAGCCGCCGCTCGCGCTCGAGCGCCCGCACGATGGCGTCGGCACGCTCGAGCGTCCGCCGCATGTCGGCGCCGTCGGCGCCCGGGGGCGCGAAGCGCGCCTGCTCGCAGGCCGCGAAGAACGCCTCGAGCTCCCCCGCGACCTCGAGGGCGAGGCCCGCGCGCCGGAGTCGCTCCGCGGCGGCCGCGGCCGTGACGGCGCCGGGCGGCAGGTCGAGCTTGGCGGCGAGGTAGTCGCGCACGGCGGCGGCCACCGTGTCGTGGAAGGCGGCGCGATCGCCGGCGCGGAGCGCGGCGCCCGCGCGGGCGATCGCGGCGCGCGCCTCGCGGCCCGCACGCGTGAAGCGAGCGTAGCGGACGTCGCCCGTGAGTCGCCGCCGGCGTCGCTCGACGGCGAGTGCGCCGAGCCAGACGGCGAGCGGCACGAGCTGGAGGAGCCAGAAGACGGGGCTCCGCCACCGGCGCGCGCCGATCGGCCGCAGCTCGCCCGGCGCGTCCTTGATGAAGACGATGTCGCGCCCGAGCCGCTCGGGCTTCGGGGCGGGTGCGCCGACGGCTCCCGTGATCTGCGGCGCCGCATGCGCCGCGGCCGACTCGTGCACGGTGAGCACGATCGGCGGCCGGTCGACGGTCTGGTAGCTCCGCGCCTCCGGATCGAAGTAGCTGAAGCGCAGGTCGGGGAGCGCGACCGTGCCCGCCGCGAGTGGGATCACGACCTGCTCGAAGACCTTCTCACCGGCATGCGCTGCCGGCTGGTTCGCCACTTGCGCCACTTGCACGGGATAGACCCGCAGCCGATCGTTCGCCGCGATCGCGGGCGGCCTCACCGCGTCGAGCGCGCCGTCTCCCCGGATCGTCGACGTGACCGTGACCGGGTCGCCCACCGCCACCTCGAGGGGCGACGCCTTCAGGTCGAACTGGAAGTGCCCGACGGCGCCGGAGAAGTCCGCGGGCTTCCCGGCGTCCGGCAACGGCAGCACGGCGAGCGCGAGCGGCTCCGAGTGGAGCTCCATCGGTCGGCGCTGGTCACCGAGCACGCTGCCGAAGAAAGGATCGGTCACGCGCCCCCGCACGACGAGGTTCAGCGCCATGGTCGCCGGACCGATCGTGAGCGTGCCGCTGCGGAGCGGCACCAGGGTGGTGTGGAACTCGACCACCTGGGTGGCGCCCTCGCGGCGCTGCTCGGGCTCGGGCAGCTTGTCGAGCGCGAAGCCTTCGCCAGGGATGACGGGGTACTGGAGGTCGGCGACACGTACCTGGCCGATCGTGAGCCTCAGCGTGATCGGCACTCGCTCGCCGACGTAGGCCTCCGCGCCCGCTGCGGAGAGGACGAGCCGGAGCTGCTCGCCGGCAGGCGCCGCTGCCGGGCCCCGGCCGGTGGGCGCGCCAGCCGCCACGGCCTCGAGCGTGACCGTGCCGGCGGCGTACGTCTTGCCGCCGTATTCCACGGTGATCGGGCCGATCGTGAAGCGGCCGGGCTGGGTCGCGACGACCGAGTAGCGGTGCGTGATCGACGCGCTCACCTGGCCGTTCACGATCGACACCTGCGTGGACGGGCCGACGTACCGGACGGTCACGCCGCCGGTGCTCGCGGTCTGGAGAGCGATCTTGGGCACGGGCGCGTTCTGCGCGCCGTCGATCTCGACCGAGAGATCGCTCGCCTCCCCGACGCGCACCTGCGGCGGGTCGAGCGTGGCGCGCACGGAGACATCCGCGGCGGCGAGTGCAGGGAGGAGCAGTGCGACCGCGAGCAGCCGGCCGATCACCAGTCCTCCGCGGGCTCGGCGACGCCCGCGCCCTGGAGCCGCTTCACGACCTCGTCGGGACGCACCTCCTGGTCGCGCTGCGCGTCGAGCAGGGCCGCCGCCTCCTGCTTCGACATCTGGCCGTCCTGCTTCTCGCCGGCCTGAGCGCCCGTCGCCTGTTGTTGTTGTTGTTGCTGCTGCTGCTGGTCCTGTTGCTGCCCGTCCGGCCGCTCCTTCTGCCGCTCGCCCTGCTGGTCCTGCTTGGCCTGCTCCTGATTCTGCCGGTCCTGCTGCTGCTGGTCCTGCTCCTGCTGCTTCTGCTGCTCCTCGAGCTTCTTCTTCAGGTCGGCCATCTTCTTCTCCACGAACTCGTGGTTGAACTTCGCGTCGGCGTCGTCCGGCGCGGCGCCCATCGCCCGCCGGTACGCCGCGAGCGCCTCGGCGTAGAGGCCGAGCGCGGCCTTTGGATCGGACCCCTCGGCGGCCTGGCCGAGGCGGTACTTCGCGTTGCCGATGTTGTACGCGACGCGCGCCGTGCGCCCCGGGTCGGTGTCGCTCCCGGGAACCTGCTGGAGGGCGTTCACGGCGTCGGTGAACTTGCCCTGCCGGTAGAGGGTGTCGCGCAGGTTGAAGTGGAGGAGCGGAGAGTCCGGCTGGTCGACGAGCGCCTCGTTGTACTTGCCGGCGGCGTCGTCGAAATTGCCGGCGGCATAGAGGCGGCTCGCCTCGCGCGCGGTGGCGTGCGGGTCGAGCCAGCCGACGGACACGGCGGCCAGCGCGACGGCGGCGAGCGCCCGCCCGCTCATGCCGCCTCCGGCGCGCGACGGCGCCAGCCGAGCCGCCGCCGGGTCGCGACGCGCGTCTCGCCGACCAGCGGCTCGACCAGCAGCAGCACGAAGCCGACGGCCAGCGGGATCTGGAAGCGGTGCTCGAAGCGTCGCTCGAGGGTCGAGGCGAGCTCGCGCTTCTCCATCGGACCGATGTAGTCGCGGTAGAGCTCGCCGAGTCCGAACGAGGCGCCCTCGGCGTGCAGGTAGACGCCTCCCGTGTCGCTCGCGATCTGCCGGAGCGTCTCCTCGTCGAGCCGCGACTTCACCACCTGCCCCTTGCGGTCCTTCACGTAGCCGCCCGTCTCGGCCGGCACCAGCTCGCCCTCGGTGGTGCCGATGCCGACGGTATAGACCTTGACGCCGCAGTCCTGGGCGCGCTTGGTCGCCTCCTTGACGTCGCCCTCGTGGCTCTCGCCGTCGGTGATGAGGACGAGCGCCTGGTGGTTGCCCTGGCGGCCCTCGAACGCCTCGAGGCTCGCGTCGATCGCGGCGCCCAGGTTCGTGCCGCCGCGCGGGATGATGCCGACGTCGATCGAATCGACGCTCTCGCGGAAGGCACCCTGGTCGAGCGTGAGGGGGCACTGGACGAAGGCGCTGCCGGCGAAGGCGACGAGGCCGGCGCGGTCGCCCCGGAGCTGCGCCAGCAGGTCCTCGACGGCGAGCTTCGCGCGGCCGAGCCGGTTCGGCTTCACGTCGGTCGCCAGCATGCTGCGCGAGGTGTCGAGCGCGACGACGAGATCGATGCCCTCGCGGTGCACCTCCTGCCAGCGAAAGCCCCACATGGGTCCCCCGAGCGCGAGGGCGAGACAGAGGATCGCGCCGCAGACGAGCACGGCGCGCGCCGTCCGCCGCCGCCGGTCGACGTCGGGCGCGACGGCCGGCAGCAGGGCCGCGGCGACGAACGCGGCGAGGGCACGCTCGCGCCGCCGCCGCGCCCAGAGGAAGAAGGCGGCGAGCGCCGGCACGAGCAGGAGGGCGACGAGGCTCGTCGGGTCGCGCCAGAGGATCATGGGAGCTTGCGCAGCGCCGTCTCGCCGAGCGCGACCTCGACGAGCACGAGGGCGAGCGCGGGCCACACGAGCCACGGGTAGAGCTCGTGGTAGTCCAGGAACTCGGGCGCCTCGAAGGGCGTCTTCTCGGCGCGGTCGATCTCGGCGTAGATGTCGTGCAGGCTCTTCGTGTCGGTGGCACGGAAGTAGCGGCCGTGCGTCGCCTGCGCCACCTTCTCGAGCGTCTTCTCGTCGATGTCGACGGGCACCGGCCGGTAGACCTTGTTGCCGAACATGTCCTGCATCGGGAAGGGCGCCAGGCCGCGCGTGCCGGCGCCGACGGTGTAGACCTTGATGCCGAGGGCCGCGGCCGCCTCGGCGGCGGTCTCGGGCGTGATCCGGCCGGCGTTCTGCTGCCCGTCGGTCAGCAGCACGACGAACTTGCTCTTCGCGGTCGACGCGCGCAGCCGGTTCACAGCGGTGGCGAGACCCGAGCCGATCGCCGTGCCGTCCTCGATCATGCCGACCTTGGCGCGCTCGAGGTTCTGGAGGAGCCAGCCGTGGTCGAGCGTGAGCGGGCACTGCGTGTACGGGCGTGCCCCGAACAGCACGAGGCCGATCCGGTCCTCCGCCCGTGCCGCGACGAACTCCTTGACGACCGCCTTGACGGCGTCGAGCCGGCTCGCACGACCGGAGCCGAGCGTGAAGTCCTCGGACAGCATGCTCCCCGAGACGTCGACCGCCAGCACGACGTCGACGCCCTCGCGGTGGACCTTGGTGGCCGCGGTGCCGGCCTGCGGTCGGGCGAGGGCGACGGCGAGGAGAACGAGTGCCACCAGCCGGAGCACCGCGAGGACGATCCGCCGGCGCGCCGCCCCCGCGGGGGCGACGGCGCGGAGCCCGGCGAGCGTCGGGAAGCGCAGCGCCGCCGTCCGCGCCGAACCCCGGCGCCACGGCCACACGAGGGGCAGGAGCGCAGCGAGCGCGAGCAGCCACGGGCTACCCAGCCGCACGCTCGACCTCCGGCGGCGCGGCCGCGGTCTCGTCGACGAACCGGCGCGCAGCGGTCCAGGCGCGTTCACTGTCGGCGATGGTGGGCAGGTGGCGCGCGAACTTGACCAGGTCCGACTCGGTCATGAACTCGCCGAGAAGCCGGCGGTGCGCGGGCATGAGCCGGCCGTCACGCGCCGTGGCGAGCAGGAACTCTTCGGTGGTCATCTCGGGCGCCCGCAGCTTGAAGCGATCCTCGAGGTAGCGGCGCACGATGTCCGAGAGCGCCGAGTAGTACTCCTTGAAGGCGCCGTGCTCGACCAGACGGCGGCCGCGCAGCCGCTCGAGCTCGGCGGCCGCGATCTCGTGCGGCGGGCGCCGCGGCGCAGAAGGAGCGGCGCGCTTCGGCCGATTGAGCGTGTGGTGGAGGACGAAGGCCACGAGCATCGCGGCGAGGAGCCCGCCGCCCAGGAGCCAGTACGGCCGCCAGTCGACCGGGATCGGCTCGGGCGCCTTGATGTCGCGGATGTCGGCGGCGTTGGGCTCCTCCTCGAGGAGGCTCTCGACGGTGACGCCGAGCTCGTCGCCGGGCGCGTCCCGCTTCTCCGTGCCGGCGGTACGGTACTGGACGGGCGGGGACTCGAGGAGGTGATGCCCGGGCTCCCAGCAGACGAGCTGGTACCACCGCGAGAGGACGGTCTTGGCGTCGCGCCGGGAGGGGGGATCGATCCCGAAGTCGACGATGTCGCAGTCGCCGATCCTGTCGACGGGCTGCGTGACGAACACCTCGGCGTCCTTCGCGGAGATCACCTCGACCGTGTAGCGGAAGCGCGTGCCGATGGTGACGGTGCTCGGCTCGGCGCGCGCACGGACAGCGACCGGTGACGGCTCGTCGGCGCGAGCCACGGCCGCGAGCAGCAGGAGCGCCGCGAGCGTCCGCACCTCACATCCGGCCGAGCGAAGCGAGCATCGCGCGCGCGAAGCGCGCCGCCCTCAGCGTCTCGGCGATCAGGACCAGCGTGTAGACGGCGGTGAGTGCCGTGAGCAGGACCTTCGTCCCGCGTGAGAAGCGGGGGCTTCTCCACAGGAGCGGCAGCGCCAAGGGACCAAGGACGACGAAGAGCGCGAGCAGCACGGACCAGACGCTGTAGAACCAGCGCGACCGGGCTTCCATCGAGCGCCCAGTATGCCGCGTTTGGGCGGCACGGAAAAACGGCTGTACCGGGCGTCTCCTACCCGGAGCCCGCCCAGCAGGCCCGCACGCCGTCCAAGGCGCGGCGCACGATGAGTCGACCCGGCGCGGTCAGCGCCGCCCGCGTGGCCCCCCGCCACTCCGGCCGAAGCCGAAGTGCATCGAGCCCGGCGCCGGCGCGGTCGCGATGTGCTTGGGCAGGGGACTCGGGGGCGCCTGGTAGAGCATCCGGTCGCGCCGGCCCTTGATGCGGACCCGGATGGCTTCCCGGGCGGTGACGTCCTCGACGGCCTGCATGAGCAGGGCCACCGGGATCTCCATCACGACCTGACGACGACGCTCGCGCAGGATGAGACCGACGTTCGGCCCATCCGCACCTGGCAGCTCGGAGAACTCCGTCTCCAGTCCGCTCGAGATGCGGTTGGTGAGGTCGCGAAGCAGACGCTGGTGAGACGCGGTGACGTCCTTGAAGCGCACGGCGCGGCGCCTAGTAGTTGCGCCGGCCGCCGAAGCCCCCGCGCGGGCGATCGGCGCCGCCCGAGGAGCGCTCCTTCGCCTCGCTCACGTTCAACGCACGGCCCTGGAGCTCCCGGCCGTTCAGCGTGTTGATCGCCTGCTGCGCCTCGGCTGCCGAGCTCATCTCGACGAAACCGAACCCACGCGACTGCCCGGTGGCGCGATCCGTGACCACCGATGCCGATTCGCATTGCCCCACCTCCGAGAACAGCGATTCCAGCTCGGCGCTCGTGGTGGCGAAGGAAAGGTTACCGACGAAGATCTTCTTGCCCATACTACCCTCCTGGCCCTTTGCGGGTCTCTTGTAGTTCGTCGCGGTTTGCTTGGGCGAAGAGACCGATCGTCCGGATGCCGAGGGGGCGGAAGGTCACGCACAAACAAAAGGACGTCACACCGAATAGCAGTCTGGCGCGCGTCGCGCAACCGATCGGCGAAAGTAGCGACGCGGATTCAGCGTCCCATCACCAGCTGCTCGCCGCAATCGACGCAGAAGATCGATTGCTGGCGACGAGAAACGGCGTGCTTGCTCTCGGTGCAGGGCTCGACTGCCAGCCGCGCGTTCACGATGCCGCCGCATTTCGGGCAGTGGCCGACGGGAGCATCGTGACGCCGATGATTCATGTTGTCGCAAGGGTTGGGATGCCTGACGATACTCATTCGATACGCCTTACTGGGGCTTGACGAACGTGCGCGCCTTGGGCGTCAGCGAGAGCCGCGAGTGATCTGCGGTCAGGAAGGTGGCGCGCGAGACTGGGACCAGCACGTGGCAGCAGGGGCACTTGGGACTCATGTTGCTGCCCGTCACGCCCTCGAGGTACGAGAGCGAGGCTTTGCAGTGAGGACACGGACCAAACCACGCTGACGGCATGAGACCTCCTGACGGACGGAGCCCCCATGGCTCCATCGACACGGTTGCTGTTGGGTTCCGGAGCGTGGCGGCTGAGATGAGATGCCCGTCACCGGCTTCCGCTCTTCGCGCGCTTCGGGGCGCGCTTGACGACGTTGGTCGCCGCACGCTGGGCAGAGGGCGGCGACGTCCGGGTGCGGGGCGGTGCGTCCTTCGGACCGCGGACGGGCATCCTCGTGCGAGCGGACGGCGCTGCCGCCCCCAGGCCCGCCGACGAAGGCGGGCGCAGGCGGGGCTTGAGGCTCGCGGCGCCGACCCAGCCCTCCATCCCACCGTCCGTGGAGCGCACGCGATAGCGGGTTCCCTTCGCGCCCGGCCGCCAGGCGAGGATCTCGACCTCGACACCCACGGCGACGGTGGCGAGGGCGGTGGTGGCATCGCTGTCCGTCAGCGTCACCCGCTTGGAGCCCCCACCCGGGGAGGTCACGAGGACCCGCCACCCGGCTGCGTGGACCGGACCGTCGTTGGGTGGACGGGACGCCCGGGCGTGGGAGAACGGATGCCAACCGGCACCCCGCGGTACGGACATCGATAACCCCCCTTGGTCGCAGCCTGAATCAGGCGCCAACCACGCGGAGGCCATGACCGCGAGGCGGTGGAGCCGCCTCTGATGCAGCCCCCATCGGACCGGGGCCGCTGAGGCAACCTATCAACAGGTTACGCCCGCGCACCGCCGCTGTCAAATCGCGGTGCGTAAATGGTTGCGCGCCACGAGGCGCGCAACCATTTCCCGTCCGCTCAGTAGCTGCGGCGGCCCGAGTATCCGCCGCGTCCTCCCCCGCCGCTCCGCCGCTCCTGGTCGCGCGCCTCGCTGACGTTGATCTGCCGGCCACCAACATCGCGACCGTTCAGCTCCGTGATGGCCCTGCCCGCCTCACTCGCCGAGCTCATCTCGACGAATCCGAAGCCACGCGAACGGCCGGTGTCGCGGTCGGTGACGACCGTGGCCGACTCGCACGTCCCCACCTGCGCGAACAGCGACTCGAGCTCCGCGCTGGTGGTCGAAAATGATAGGTTCCCGACGAAGATCTTCTTGCCCATGGCACTCTCCTGCCCCCTTCCGGGGCGACTGTGGTTTGGTCGCAGTTGCCTGAGCGAGAAGCCGAGATCGTCGCGGGAACGACGGGCGCGCATCACGCGCAAACAAGAGGACGTGACTGCTTATGCGCCCTTTACCATCGCCGCGCAACGCCCGAACGCGCTCCGCGGCGGCCGGATCACGCGACGCGATCCGCGGTGGACTGGACAGGCAGCTCGGGGGGCCGATGGTCGCGCCGGACGGTCACCTGAACGCCGCGCTTGCCGAGGCGGGCGAACTGCTGCCGTACCTGGGCGAGGCCCTCCACGGTGCTCGCCGCGACTGTCAGCTCGAGCCGCGCCCCATCGCCCGCCCGCAGCGCATCCTCGGCGACCGTCTCGGCGGTGTACGGGGTGAGCCAACCGGTCCGCTCGAGGGTGCCGGCCGACCCTCCCGCGGGCGGCGTGATGCGCACCCACATGCGGAGAGGCCGTTCCGCTCCGCCCGCCTCCTCTTCGCAGCGCGTGCGGATGAGGAGACCGGTGGCCTGAACGAGATCACCGTAGGTCCGCACTTGATCGAGGGTGCGCTCCGGCACGACGATCGCGAACTCCGCCTCGAGCGCCATCGCCAGCTCGACGAGATCGAGAGAGTCGGCGGCCAGCTCGTCACGCAGCGAGACCTCGGCGACCAGCTCCTCGGTGCCGACGCCAAGATGGTCAGCGACCAGGCGTCGAACGTCCGCTTCCACGAATTCCTCCATGCCCCACCTTCCCGAGACCGGCGGGACGCGCCGCGGTGAATGCCGTCCTGATCCCATCTCCGTCACCTCGAACGCTGGTCGAACCGAGGCACGGGCGGGGACCGGCGAACCCGACCCTGGGCGAAACGCATGGCACCTCCGTGGTGCGGCCTGAAATTGAACGCCCACCGCGCGGAGGCCTTTGAGCGCGAGGCGGTCTCGAAGTGAGAGGCCAGGGGCGGACAGTTGTCGAGGTCACCCGAGCGGGAGGCTGCAACCCTAGTCGCAATCGGGTCGTCTGTCAAGCTTTCGAACGTGAAGGTCATTTCGCCAGTTGATCTGTCGAGGACGCTGGCGCCTTGCGCCACCATCACGGGTCCGATACGCTCGTGTTCGAGCCCGTTCAGAGCCCCGCAGCGCGACCTGTGCAGGGGCCCCGTCCCTACCCACGTGTGCTCGGCGCGGACTCCCGAAGGAGAATCGTGCCATGGCCACGGACGACGCCGATGACCTCGTGACGTTCCGCGACGTCAGGGTCATCAGATCAACGGCTCCAGCGCTGCTCTGCCGCATCGGGAACCGGAGCGTCTGGCTCCCGCGCTGGCACGTCAGCGGCAAGCTCTGGTGCGCCGGCGATCGCGGTAAGCTGCTCATCCGGCGCTGGCTCGCTCGTGAGCGACTCCTGATCGACCTGCACGGAGCGCCGATCGCATGCCCGGTTGTGGCGATTTCGCGGCCGCGCCTGCCGGTTCGGCTGCGCCTAGTGCGGAGCGATCGCCACGTGCATCATATCATCAAGTAAGCAGGGTCCACGCGAAGACGTCGATCACGCCGGGAGCTTGGCGAAGGCGGCGGGCGCCTGCGAGACGAAGCGCATCCGGGCGCCCGTCCCTGGATGGTCGAAGCCCAGCACGTGCGCGTGGAGCGCGAGCCGGCCGAACGGATCCGTCCGGCTGCCGTAGGCGGCGTCGCCGGCGATCGGATGCCCGAGCCCGGCCAGGTGGACGCGCACCTGGTTCCGCCGCCCGGTCTCGAGCCGCACCTCGAGCAGGGTGGAGCGCGTGGCGGCGCGCACCACGCGCCAGTGCGTGACCGCCGGGCGGCCGCGCCGCGGGTCGCGCGTCTGACGCACGCGGCCGGGCGCATCGTCGAGCAGCCGGCTGGCGACGGTGCCCGCGGGCCGTGCGAGCCGGCCCTCCACCACTGCCAGGTACGTCCGCTCGACGGTGTGCGCGGCGAATTGAGCCTGGAGCATTCGCTTCGCGACGGGGGACCTGGCGAAGACGAGCAGCCCCGAGGCGCGCCGATCGAGCCGGTGCACGACGAAGACCCGGGCCGGCGGCTTCCGTGTCCGCGCGCGGGCCGTCAGGTACGCGTACACGGTCCGCTGCCGCTCGCGCTCCGTGGCGATGGTGAGGAGACCGGCCGGCTTGTCGACCACGATCAGGTCGTCGTCCTCGTGCACGAGATCGAGACCGGGCGGCAGCGCCCTGCGAGGGCCCCGGACGGCGAGCTCCACGACGTCGCCGGCGGCGAGCGCCGTGTCCGCGTTCCTGGCCGTCGCCCCATTGACGCGCACCCGGCCCCCGGCGAGCATCTGCTTCCGCGTCCGGCCCGATGCCTCGGCGAGCAGACGGCCGAGACAGGCACCGAGCGAGCCGGGCGCGCGCACCGTGTACCGCACCGTCTAACCGTCCGGCAGTCCGGAGTCCACGCCGTGCTCCCCCTGCAGCAGCGCGATCCAGCTCCGTCCATAGGTACGCCGTTCGCGCTCCAGGAGGCCCGCCGAGACCTCGGGAAGGTCGGCGCCCCGCTCGCCCCGGATGACCAGGCGGCCGGCGGGCGCGAGGGCCCGCGCGCCGAGGCGAAGGAGCTCGGCGATCCGCACGGCGCCGTTGCGGTACCACGGAAACGGAGGATCGGCGAAGACGAGATCGACGCCGTGGAGCCGTGGCAGAACCTCCTGCAACGGCATCGCATGCACGACGAGACCCCGCGGGTTGCCGAGCTTCGCCGCGTTGGCCCGCAGGATCGGCACCGCATGCCGGCCGGGCTCGATCGCGTCCACCCGGCTGGCACCCCGGCTGAGCGCCTCGAACGTGAACGCGCCGGAGCCCGCGCAGCAATCGACGACGTGGAGCCCGTCCAGGCGCTGCCCGAGCCAGTCGAAGAGCGACTGCTTGACGCGATCGGGCAGCGGCCGCGTCTCCAGGCCCGGCGGGGCAACGAGTCGCCGCCCCTTGAACGTCCCGCCGATGATCCTGAGACCGCTCATGGATGTAACCAAGGGCAAGCATGACCGGCGGGTCAACCCCACCGCTGCCGCGTGAGATCGAGGCCGATCCGGGCCACGAGGTGATCCGAGCGCGGCTCCGGGCTGGCGGCCGGCGGCTCTGGCCCGGAGGCCAGGCAGTGGTGCCCGTCCTGCCGCTCCGTCCCGCCCTGGCGGGCGCGCTCGGCGCCGCCTACCGCGACGGGCGCCTCGTTCTCGGCCTCGAACGCGTGGAGGCGGTGCTCGCGGCCGAGGCGCGTGGGCTCGCGCTGGTGGCAAGGCGGACGCGCCACGCGCCGGGTGCACGGGTGTCGCGGTTGCTGCTCCTCTCCGACGACGGCGCCGAGCGGCTCTACCGGAACGTCGAGCGGCTCGCCGCCGCGCATGCGCCCCGCGTCCTGGTCGCCATGATCACCGCCGACGCGGCGACGCTCGGCCGCGCCACGATTGCGCGCGAGGCGGCGGTGAAGGTCGTCCTCGTGCAGCACAAGCAGGCGGTCGCGGCGCTGCTGCGTGCGCTCACGGCCTGAACGTAACGTTGCGCTTCCGCGGCCGCTGCCTTACACCTGGCCACTCATGCCGTTCACCGGCCTCGGCCTCGACCCTGCCCTCCTGCGGGCCACGCGCGAGCTCGGCTTCACCCGCCCGACACCCGTCCAGAAGGACGCCATCCCGCCCGCCCTCGCCGGCCGCGACATCCTCGCCTGCGCGATGACGGGGAGCGGGAAGACCGCGGCGTTCCTCCTTCCCATGATGCAGCGGTTCCTGGCGAAGCGTCGCGGTGTGACGCGCGCCCTCGTCCTCACGCCCACCCGCGAGCTCGCCGCGCAGGTCGACGCGCATTTCACCGAGCTCGCCGTCCACACGCCGCTCACGGGCGCGGCGGTCTTCGGCGGCGTCGGCATGGGCCCGCAGGAGCACGCGTTCCGCAGCGGCGTGGACGTGATCGTCGCCACGCCGGGCCGGCTCCTGGACCACTTCCGCCACCCGTACGCGAAGCTCGAGCACCTGGACGTGCTCGTCCTCGACGAGGCCGACCGGATGCTCGACATGGGCTTCCTCCCCGACATCCGCCGCGTTCTGAGGCACCTGCCGGCGCGGCGGCAGACGCTCTTCTTCTCGGCGACGATGCCGCCCCCGATCGTCGGGCTGGCGCGCGAGATGCTGAGGGATCCGGTCACCGTGAACCTGGAGCGCAAGGTGGCGCCGGCGGTCGGCATCACGCATGCGGTCTACCCCGTCGCGCAGGAGCTGAAGAGCCGGCTGCTGCTGGCACTCCTCCAGCGCGACGACGTGCCGCAGGCCCTCGTCTTCACGCGCACGAAGCACCGCGCCAACCGGCTCGCCCAGTTCCTCGACCGGCACCGCGTCCCCTGCGAACGTATCCACGGGAACCGCTCCCAGCCGCAGCGCACGCAGGCGCTGGCCGGCTTCAAGGCCGGCCGCTTCCGCGTCCTCGTGGCCACCGACATCGCGGCACGCGGCATCGACGTCGAGGCGCTGAGCCACGTGATCAACTTCGACGTCCCGCACGTGCCGGACGACTACATCCACCGTGTCGGGCGAACCGCGCGGGCGGAGATGACCGGCGACGCGTTCACCTTCGTCGCACCCGAGGAGGAAGGCGAGCTGCGGGCGATCGAGCGGGCCATCGGCAAGCAGCTGCCGCGCGTCACGCTGCCGGGCTTCGATTACACGAAGCGGCCGGCCGAGCGATTGGAGGTGCCGGTGGGCGAGCGGATCGCCGCCATCCGGGCGCGAAAGGGGGACGAGCGGGCACGCGCGAGGATCAATGCCGAGCGGCGGGCGCAGCAGACCGCCGCGGCACCGCCTCGCGCCGACGGGACACAGCAGCCGGCGCGCCCGGGCATGCCTCGCCGACGCCGCCGCCGGCGGTTCGGCCCCGGGCGCTGAGCATCGGATCGCGATGATCGCCCGTCCCGCACGCGTAAAGCCCCGGCTGCGCGGTCTTCCGCTCCAGTATGCCTTCTTCGCCTCACTCCCCGCCCTCCCGGTCCTCCTCCTCGCGTCCCGGACCGGCCGCGCCGCCTTTGCCGGGACGGTGTACGGTCTCAGCCTCGTGGCCCTGTTCGGCGTGAGCACGCTCTTTCACCGCGTCACGTGGTCGGCGGGCACGCGCCGCTGGATGGGACGGCTCGACCACGCGATGATCAACGTGCTCATCGCCGGCACGTTCACGCCCTTCGGGCTGCTCGTGCTCTCCGGCACGCTCGCCACCGTGTCCCTGGCGCTCGTCTGGGGCGGTGCGCTCGCAGGCATCCTGCTGCATGTCCTCTGGATCGATGCTCCGAAGAGGCTCAGCGCCGTCGTCTACGTCGTCCTCGGCTGGAGCGGCACCGCGGCTCTGCCGCAGCTGGTGTCGCACGTCGGCTGGGCACCGACCGCGCTGCTCGCGCTCGGCGGCGCGCTCTACTCGGCCGGCGCGGCCGTCTACGCGCTCCGCCGTCCGGACCCGGCCCCTGCGGTGTTCGGCTACCACGAGGTGTTCCACTCTCTCGTGGTCGCGGCCGCCGGCACGCACTATGCGGTCGTCGCCCTCTACGTGCTGCCGCGCGCCTGAATGGCGCGCGGAGCCGCCCTCACTGCCGTCGCTCCCGCATCCGGAAGAACCGGAGCAGCGCGTTGGTGTACGGCTGATCGGTGCGGATGACGATCGCATCGACGTCGGCCGACCGCAGCATGCGATCGCGCTCCGCGCGTGACGCGGCCGCCTGACGGGCGAATGCCTCGCGCACCCGCGCGTCGCCGGTGTCGACGACGTACCGCTCGCCAGTCTCGGCCTCCTCGAGCTCGACCAGGCCCACCGCCGGGAGCGCGCTCTCGCGCGGGTCCTCGAGCGCGACGGCGATCACGTCGTGGCGCCGCGCCGCGACGCGGAGCGCGTGCTTGCACGCGGGATCGAGGAAATCCGAGACGAGGAAGACGACGCAGCGCCGCTTGGTGACACGACCCAGGTGCTCGAGTGCGCCCGGGACGTCGGTGCCGCGGCCGGCGGGTTTCAGCGACAGGACCTCGCGGATCACGCGCAGCACGTGACGCGTGCCTTTGCGGGGGCGGAGCGCCAGCTCGATCCGGTCGGTGAAGATGATGAGGCCGACCTTGTCGTTGTTCGTGATGGCGGAGAAGGCGAAGAGCGCGCCGAGCTCGGCGGCGAGCGTCGACTTGAGCTGCGTGACGCTGCCGAAGACGGTCGACGCGCTGGCGTCGACCATGAGCATCACGGTGAGCTCGCGCTCCTCGGCGTAGCGCTTCACGTGCGGCACACCCGTCCGCGCCGTGACGTTCCAGTCGATGGTGCGGACGTCGTCGCCCGGCTGGTAGAGCCGCACCTCGGCGAACTCCATGCCGCGGCCCTTGAAGACGCTCTGGTACTGGCCGGCGAAGAGGTCGGTCACCAGGTGGCTGGTGCGGATCTGGATCTTCCGCACCGCCTTCAGCTGCTCCCGGGTCAGCATGCCGATGCCGCGCCGGCGGCGCGGTCAGGGGACGGGCACGCCGTCGAAGACGCGGCGCACGACCTCGTCGGCGTCGACCTCCTCGGCCTCTGCCTCGTAGGTGACGATGACGCGGTGGCGCAGCACGTCGGGGCCTATCGACTTGACGTCCTGCGGCGTCACGTAGCCGCGGCCCTGGAGGAAGGCGTGCGCCTTGGCGGCGAGCGTCAGATAGAGCGTCGCCCGGGGCGAGGCGCCGTACTGGATGAGCGGGCCGAGGTCGAGCTGGTACGCCGCCGGCTCGCGCGTGGCGAAGACGATGTTGACGATGTACTCCTTCACCTTGTCGTCGATGTAGATCTGGTCGACGAGGGCGCGCCCCGCGAGGATCTCGGCGGGCGTCACGACCGCGCGCACCGCCTGGTGGTTGGCGGTGGTCGCCATGCGGTCCAGGATCTGGCGCTCCTCCTCGCGCGACGGGTAGCCGATCCGGAGCTTCAGCATGAAGCGGTCGACCTGCGCCTCGGGCAGCGGGTAGGTGCCCTCCTGCTCGATCGGGTTCTGCGTCGCGAGGACCAGGAACGGCTCGGGCAGCGCGTGGGTGGCGTCGCCGATCGTGACCTGGTGCTCCTGCATCGCCTCGAGCAGCGCGCTCTGCACCTTGGCGGGCGCACGGTTGATCTCGTCGGCGAGGACGAGCTGCGCGAAGACGGGCCCCTTCCGCGTGGTGAAACCCCCGTCGCGCGGGTTGTAGATCATGGTGCCGATGAGATCGGCGGGCAGCAGGTCGGGCGTGAACTGGATGCGCCGGAAGGTGGCCGAGATGGCCTGCGCGAGCGTCTTCACGGAGAGCGTCTTCGCCAGCCCGGGGACCCCTTCGAGCAGCACGTGCCCGTTGGCCAGGAGGCCGACCAGCAAGCGGTCGACCAGGTAGCGTTGCCCGACGACGACGGTGCCGATCTCCTCGCGGAGCCTGTAGGCGAAGGCCGAGGCGTCCTTCACCTGATCGTTGATCGAGGCGATGCCGGTGTCCATGGAATAGATATGGATAGCTGCGGCGGCCGAGGAGCGCAAACTTTGCGAGCTCCAGGTAACATGCGACGCGCCTCTGCGCGCCCGCGATGCCGTCGACCACCACGACCACGACGACGCCGGTGGTTTGCAGGTGCTTCGGGTCCGGATGTTGCCTCTCGCCAGCGTGGACTGCTGCAGCGCGACGTGCGACGGCTCCGGCCACTGCGGCTGAGATGAGCATGGGCGATCCGGGAGCTCGGGGCACCGGCTAAGCGCCCGGAGCGTCGATTTTTTGCCGGGGGGGACGCGCAGCTAGCGCTCGTGAGCTCGACCTGGCGGCCCTGGATGCCCGCTCCCGCGAGAGAATCGCGCGTTACCCAGCTTAATGCCGCGGGTCGCGCATGGAACGTGACTTGCTAAACCGGACCCGATTCCGGTCCGCGACGCGACCAGGGCCGCTGTCCCGTTTCGCGCCGAGGCGGGGGGGAAGGCACGATGGGATCAACGGACGACGGCACCACGCATTCAGCGCGCCGGTACTCGGGCGCCGCCGGTGCGCTCTGCCTGCTCTCGCTCGTGGTCCTCGGCCTGCCCGCAACCGCAACCGGGTCGACGACCACCATCCCGGGCGCGCCCATGACCCTCATCCTCCTCGACACGCAGGGGGGCCGCCACCAGATCAAGTGGAACGGCACCCGCGAGGTGTACCCGAACAACGACCTCAACGGCGACTCCGGCAACACGCTCTTCTTCAACGGTACGAGCTACGGATTCAGCGGGAGTGCGACGACCGGCACCGTCGGTGCCAACGTCTTCGGCATATCGAGCCAGAGCGCGCTCCTCGGCTCGGGGACCGCGGCCGACCCGTGGCGCGTCGTCACCACGCTCACCACCGATGGCACGGTCACCGTCACGCAGACCGCGTACTACGTGAACGGCGACAACTACGCCACCTTCAAGTGGACCTTCGCGAGCACTGCGAACTACAACGGCGTCAAGTTCTTCCACGGCGCCGATGCGTTCCCGCAGGCGCAGGACAACGGCTACGGCGCTTACAACGCCGCCTGCAACGGCCTCAGCGCGTCCGCGCCGCAGGTCGGCCCGAACTTCTTCGAGGAGTTCATTCCGGTCACGGCCCCGAGCGCGTACCGCGAGACCGTCTACAACACGGGATGGAGCGCGATTCGCTCGGGGACGCTCAACGATACGGTCAACACCGCGTGGCACGATGCGTGGCTGGGCTTCGAGTGGGACTTCAACCTCGCGGCAGGCGGCTACGAGTCGATCTTCCAGAAGGTGGCGTTCGGAGGCTCGGCCTGCAGCGCGTCGAGCGCACCGCCGCCCTACCTCGTCCCGAGCATCGCCAGCGCCGCCGCGGCATCGCCCAACCCCGCGCTCGGGACGACCACCGACCTGAGCGTCCTCGGTGCCGACGACGGCGGCGAGGCCAACCTCACCTACACCTGGGCGGTCACCGCCGGGCCGAGCGGCGCCACGTTCAGCGCCAACGGGACCAACGCCGCCAAGGACAGCACCGCCACCTTCACCCAGGCCGGCACCTATACCTTTCAGGTCACGGTCACGGACCAGGACGGCTTCAGCACCACGAGCCAGGTGACGGTCGACGTCCAGCAGTCGCCCACGAGCGTGACGGTCAGCCCCGCGTCGGCGACGGTCGATCCGAACGCGACGCAGGCCTTCACGGCCACGCTCTACGACCAGTTCGGCGACGTCGTGGCCCCGCAGCCGACGTTCGCCTGGCTGGTGAGCGGCGGCGGCACCATCGACGCGAGCGGGCTGTTCGCCGCCGGCGGTCTGGGCGGCGGCCCCTTCACCGTCACCGCGACCGATCCGGGCTCGGGCGTGCAGGGGACGGCGAGCGTCACGATCCAGAACGACGCGCCCGCGATCGCCATCGCCGCCGCCGCGTCGCCCGACCCCGTCACGACCGGCACGACCACCGACCTCACCGTCCTCGGCGCCGACGACGGCGGCGAGGCCAACCTCACCTATACCTGGGCGGTCACCGCCGGCCCGAACGGCGCCACCTTCAACGCCAACGGGACCAACGCCGCCAAGGCCAGCACGGCGACGTTCACCCAGGCCGGGACCTACACCGTCCAGGTCACGGTCACCGACCAGGACGGCCTCACGGTCACGAGCCAGGTCGTGGTGCCGGTCGAGCAGGAGGCGAGCAGCGTCACCGTGAGCCCCGCGTCGGCGACGGTCGATCCGAACGCGACGCAGGCCTTCACGGCCACGCTCGAGGACCAGTTCGGAGATCCGATGGCCTCGCAGCCGGCGTTCGCCTGGATGGTGAGCGGCGGCGGCACCATCGATGCAGCCGGGCTCTTCACCGCGGGCGGCTCGGGCGGCGGCCCGTTCACCGTCACCGCGACCGATCCGGGCTCGGGCGTGCAGGGGACGGCGAGCGTCACGATCCAGAACGACGCGCCGACGATCGCCGTCGCCGCCGCGGCGTCGCCGAACCCCGTCACCACCGGGACGACGACCAGCCTCAGCGTCCTCGGCGCCGACGACGGCGGCGAGGCCAACCTCGCCTACACCTGGGCCGTCACCGCCGGCCCGGGCGGCGCCACCTTCAGCGCCAACGGGACCAACGCCGCCAAGAGCAGCACGGCGACCTTCACGCAGGCCGGCACCTACACCGTCCGGGTCAGCGTCACCGACCAGGACGGCCTCACGGTGACGAGCCAGGTCGTGGTGCCCGTGCAGCAGCACGCCAGCAGCGTCACCGTGAGCCCCGCGTCGGCGACGGTCGATCCGAATGCGACGCAGGCGTTCGCGGCCACGCTCAAGGACCAGTTCGGCGACCCCATGGGCTCGCAGCCAGCGTTCACCTGGACGGCGAGTGGTGGCGGCACCATCGATGGGAGCGGGCTCTTCACCGCGGGCGGCTCGGGCGGCGGTCCGTTCACCGTCACGGCGACCGATCCGGCCTCGGGCCTCCAGAGCACGGCGAGCATCACCATCCAGAACGACGCGCCGACCGTCGCCGTCGCCGCCGCGGCCTCCCCCAACCCGGTCACGACCGGCACGACCACCGACCTCACCGTCCTCGGCGCCGACGACGGCGGTGAGACGCACCTCACCTATACCTGGGCGGTCACCGCCGGCCCGAGCGGCGCCACCTTCAACGCCAACGGGACCAACGCCGCCAAGACCAGCACGGCGACGTTCACCCAGGCCGGCACCTACACCGTCCAGGTCACGGTCACCGACCAGGACGGCCTCACGGTCACGAGCCAGGTCGTGGTGCCGGTCGCGCAGCACCCGAGCAGCGTCACCGTGAGCCCGGCGTCGGCAACGGTCGATCCGAACGCGACGCAGGCGTTCACGGCCACGCTCAAGGACCAGTTCGCCATTGCCATGGCCTCGCAGCCCACCTTCAGCTGGACGGTGACCGGCGGCGGCGCCATCGACACGAGCGGCCTCTTCACCGCGGGCGGCAACGCCGGCGGCCCTTTCACCGTCACCGCGAGCGATCCGGGCTCGGGCGTCCAGGGGACGGCGAGCGTCACGATCCAGAACGGCGGGCCGACGATTGCCGTCGCCGCCGCGGCGTCGCCGAACCCCGTCGCCACCGGAACGACGACCAGCCTGAGCGTCCTCGGTGCCGACGACGGGGGCGAGACGCACCTCACCTACACCTGGGCGGTCACCGCGGGTCCGAGCGGCGCCACGTTCAGCGCCAACGGGACCAATGCCGCCAAGAGCAGCACGGCGACCTTGACGCAGGCCGGGACCTACACCTTCCGGGTCACGGTCACCGACCAGGACGGCCTCACGGTCACGAGCCAGGTCGTGGTACCCGTGCAGCAGCACGCGACCAGCATCTGGGTGAGCCCGGGTTTGCCGACGGTCGCTCCGAATGCGACGCAGGCCTTCACGCCCACGCTCGAGGACCAGTTCGGCCACCCGATGGCGTCGCAGCCGACGTTCGGCTGGACCGTGAGCGGCGGCGGTACGATCGATGCCGGCGGGCTCTTCACCGCGGGCGGCAACGCCGGCGGCCCCTTCACCGTCACCGCGACCGATTCCGGCTCGAGCCTCCAGGGAACGGCCTCCGTGACGATCGGCAACAGCGCGCCGACGGTCTCCGTCGGTGCCGCAGCTTCCCCCAACCCGGTCACCGCCGGCACGACGACCGATCTCACGGTCCTCGGCGCCGACGACGGCGGCGAGGCACACCTCACCTACACCTGGGCCGTCACCTCGGGTCCGAGCGGCGTCACGTTCAGCGCCAACGGGACCAACGCCGCCAAGAGCAGCACGGCGACGTTCACGCAGGCCGGGACGTACACCTTCCAGGTCACGATCTCCGATCAGGACGGGCTCACCGTCACGAGCCAGGTCACGGTCGTCGTGCAGCAGCACGTGACCACGATCACCGTGAACCCGCCCTCGGCGACCGTGTCCCTCAACGGGACAGCGAACTTCACCGCCACGGCGTACGATCAGTTCGCTCACGCCTTCACGAGCCCGCCGACGTTTACCTGGACGGTCGCGGGCGGCGGGACGATCGATGCGGCGGGAACCTTCCACGCCGGCGGCACGGTGGGTTCCTTCACCGTGACGGCATCGGTCGGTGCGGTCCACAGCACCGCGACCGTCAGGGTCAAGGACATGCCGCCGTTCCTCGTGACGCCGCCGACGGCATCACCCAACCCCTCGCGCGGCCCGACGACCACCCTCGACGTGCTCGCGGACGACGACGGCGGCGAGGAGAAGGTCACCTACACCTGGTCCGCCAGCGGGCCCGGCACCGTGAGCTTCGCGGAGAACGGCACCAACGCGGCCAGGACGACCACTGCCTCGTTCTCCGACCCCGGGGTCTACACCATCACGCTCACGCTGCGCGACGCGTCGGGAAACACGACGAAGGTCACGCTCGTCGTGAAGGTGCAGGAGGGTCTCACCGTCAGCGACGCCAACCTCTACGTCGGCAAGGCGACGTTCACGATCGCCTGGAATCGCCATCGGCGCGGGCAGGACCGGGACTCGTTCGCCCTCACCGGATTCATCAACCCGGCTGGGCTTCCCGTGTCGCTCGCCGGCACCACCATGGAGGCGACGGTCGACGGAGCCGTCCTCGCCTCGGGGGTGCTGTCCACGACGGGGACGTTCCGCGGCTCGTCCGGCACGGGGCCGCGGGTGAGCCTCAGCCTCTCGAACAAGAGCGGGAAGTACACGGTGCGCGTGAGCCGCGACGACCTCCGGCCGATGCTCGCGGTGGACAACGAGACGGGGAGCCAGCCGCTCGAGGTCCCGGTCACGCTCTTCGTGTCTCGCGCCAGGACCGCGATGGCGGAGAACCGGCTCGAGTTCAGTCTCGTGTCGACGCGGGGACGTCGGTCGCGCGGCTCGTGGCGTGGGCCGAAGCAGCGGCTCCTCGACGGGGCCTTCCAGACGTTACGGACGAAGGTGGTCTGCACCAAGGTCATCGGCGGCTATGTCATGCAGGCGAGCGGGGTCATCTATCCGATGGGCAGCGGGCCGGTGATGCCGACGGGCGACGTCACGGTACGGCTCGCGGACGGCGACCCGGTCGTGATACCGCTCGCGGCGCTCCGGCGCGGCGGCGCGTCGGAGGCGACGTCGACCTGGAAGTACACGGACAAGACCGCGCCCGTCTCCGCCTTCCTCCTGAAGAACACGAAGCGGGCGTTCACGCTGAAGACCGGGCTCATCCCGGTCGACGCCCTGGGCGGCCTTCCCCTGGGAAGGAGCGTCGGGACCCGAGGGGACGTTGCGATCCGGATCGACATCCCGACCGCACAGGGGACGATCGTCTTCCGGACCACCCCGGAGCTCGTACGCGCGGCCGGCCCTTACCGCTGGACGCGACCGGCGCCGCTCCTCCGGTAGACATTGGACGCCGCGTCGTCGTGGGGCTACTCGCCGACCGACGCAAGCCACTCCACGAGGGGCACGGCCCGCTTCGCGTGCGCCACGAGCCAATCGATGAGCCTGCGCGCCACGAGCAGGCCGCGCGACGGCGCGGGGAAGGTCACGATGAGCCCCTTGCGCTTGAGGAGCTCGGCGCGCGCATGGCCGGGATCGAGACCCCGCGGCACGCGTTGCAGCACGTCGTGCGACCCGACCGTGAAGCCGGCGCGCGTGAGCTTTCGCAGGATCGTCACGAGCTCTCCGCCCTGACGGTCGTCGAGCACCGCCTCGCGAAAGCGCGCCAGCTGTCCCGGATCCATCATGTAGTGGCCGGCGGCGACGAGCACCTCCGTGGCGCCGAGGTGCACGTACAGCGCCGCCGGCGCCGACGGTCCCTGCCCCACGCCGTCGATCGCAACGTAGCCGCCGATGTGCGTCTTGTAGGGCGACTTGTCCTTCGAGAAGCGGACATCGCGGTGGATGCGGAAAACCTTCGGCTCCGCGAGCGGATGGTGCGGGAAGAGCGGATCGATGCGCTCCCGGACCTCGGCGAGGAGGGCCTTCATCGGCGCCAGCCATCCGTCCTCGTACTCCCGCCGGTGCGCCTCGAACCACTCGCGGCGTTGATTGCGGGCGAGCGCACGAAAGAAGCGGCCGTCGCGGTCGGCGAAGCCGGTGAATCGAGCCGATATCACACTCGCGGACTGCTTCATGGCGCTGCCTGATATAATGGTGGTGTTCAATATGTGGAACCGCGGGCTGCGACAAGGAGCCCGACGCGGCACGGTGGCGGGCACCGGCGGAACGGTCGCCGAAGCCCCGGTTGCACGGGCGGACTCACGACGGAGCCGTGGGGGATGACGAGCGCCGGGACCACGGAGCGAGACACGTCGTGAGCGAGGACCGGGACCGCCGCCGGTTCGACGCCATCGACGATGCCGACCGCCTGCACCGCCCCGCGGTGGTGCGGCGGATCACGTTCGAGGACCTGGCGCTGCCGGGCCCTGCGTACCGCGACACGCGCCATCTCGTCCCGATCGAAAGCGTACGCGCGGGTGACGAGCAGGTGTTTGCGGCGCGCGGCCGGCGCGGCTCCGGCGAGCCGGTCATCGACCTCGCCCCGCTCGCCGACCACCCGTCGGTCCGCTCCGTCGTCGCGTCGACCACCGTCCGGGCTCGCCGGCCCCTTCGCACGTCGACGAGCTGCTGCTTCTCGGTCAAACGGTCGTGCCGGACTCGGAGACGCTCCGCAGCCTTCCGGGCCTCGAGCGGCTGTGGGCCGGGTGGGCGCCGGGCGGACCCTTCGACGTGGCGGCGCTGCCGGAAGGGGTGCGCGCGCTGGGCGTCTGCCGCCACAACCTCCCCGCCGCCAGCGAGGCGGCGCCGCGCTTCGCGGAGCTGACGCGGTTCGCCGGTCTGCATCACCTGGCGCTCAACCACTGCTGGCCAGGGGACAGCGTGGCCCCGCTCGCCGGGCTGCCCGCGTTGGTTCGGCTCCGCGCCGACGCGCCGTCCGGCTGGTCGGCGCTCCGCGCCTGCCCCGCCCTGGAGGACGTGTCCGCGATCGGGCCGCGGATGGCCAACCTGCGGGCAATGCGCACGTGGACACGCCTGCGCACGCTCACCCTCACCGGCGGCGGCGTGCGCCCGCTCGCCGGGATGGAGGCGTTCGCCGCGCTCGAGCGGCTCAGGCTCGTGATGCTCACCGTCACGGACCTCGCGCCGCTCGCCGAGCTCCCGGCGCTCCGCCGTGTCGTGGCGTTCGGCGAGGTGTCGGACGCAGTGGCGGCGCTCCGGCGCGCGCGGCCGGACATCGACGTGACCTGGCACGGCGACGGGGCGCCGCCGGGGGAGCGCGTCGGCGCGGAGTTCCTGCGGCCGCCGCTCGACGGGATGCCACGCTGGTGGATCCGCGAGGACCTCACCGCGCTCTTCGGCGTGTCCACCAACGCGGCGGCGGAGGCGCGCCTGCGCGCCGCGCTCGCATCCGAGGACCGCGCCCTGCTCGCGCGCTTGAGCTTCGACACCGAGGCGGACGCCGTGCATGTCGACGGCGAGCGGGAGGACGACCTCCGCGCCGTGGCGCGGGCGATCGGGCGTCTCGCGCGCGCCGGCGCCGACGCGGCGCGCTGACCCGCCAGGAGCATCGTCTCCGCCATCCTAGCCAACCTGCAAGATCACTCGCGCCTCAGTCCGGTCGGTCCGGAGGTCCGTTGCCGAATCAGATTCGATCAGATATCGTCGCTCCATGAAAACCCTGTCGGTGACCGAGGTCGCCCGCAACTTCCGCGCCGTGCTGGATTCAATGGAGCGCGATCAGGAGGAGATCGTGCTCGTTCGGAATCGCCGGCAGATTGCGCGGCTCGTTCCGGAAGCGCCGCGTCTGGACGCGCTGGAAGTGTTTGGCGACTTGTATCGAACCCTCGATGAATCGACGGCCAGAGCATTGTCCGCCGCATTGTCTTCCACCCGCAAGGGCCGGCGGCGACGCGTGTCCGAGCTGAGAAACCCGTGGGCTGGTTGATTGACACCAGCATCTGGATCGCGGTCGAGCGCGGAAAGCTCGGAGCGGCGGACATTCACGCCATCACCCGGCAGGAACCGGTATATCTCTCGCCGGTGAACATCGCCGAGATTCAGTTCGGTCTGGAATTGCTGCGGGCTGGTGTTCTGAAGCAGCAAGCCACCGCGTCGCTGCGACGGTTGCGTCGTAAGCCGCAACTTCGGATCACCGTGGAAACGGCGGAGGTATTCGGATCCTTGGCTGCGAAGCTGAAGAAGGCTCGACGAGACCCGAACGTTCGCGTCAACGACCTTTGGCTCGCGGCGCAAGCGATTCAACGTGACTTCAAGCTGCTCACGTCGAACTCCAAGGACTTCAAGGATATCCCGGGCTTGCAGATGGTTGTCCTGCCATTACCGTAGCGTCTGCAGACCCGGAGCCCGTCGCGGCCCCGCGGACTCGGTCGCGGCAGGAAGCGCCCGATTCGGGACCGGCTACGCCGGCTCGAGCTCCAGCGGCAGGGCAGTCACTGCGCGGAAGACGAAGCTCGGGTGGAGCGGCAGCGGTGCGTCGTCGACGCGCCGGATGCTGCGCGTGCGGGCGAGGAGCACGCGGAGCGCCACCTGCGCCTCGAGCGTGGCCAGGCTCGCGCCGAGGCAGTAGTGGGGGCCGAACCCGAAGCCCAGGTGTCGGTTGTCACGGCGCGCGATGTCGAACTCGTCGGGCCGCTCGAAGACGGTCTCGTCGCGGTTGGCCGATCCGAGCCAGGAGAGCACGATCTGCCCGGTCTCGATGTGGTGCCCGCGGATCTCGGTGGCGCGGGCGGCGCGGCGGGGGTCCATCTGGATGGGTGACGAGAAGCGGAGCACCTCCTCCACGGCGTCGGGCAGCAGCTCGGGGCGGGCGCGCAGCGCGGCCAGCGCCGGCGGATGGGCCAGCAGCTCGAGGACGGCGTTGCCGATGAGCGTCGTCGTCGTCTCGTTGCCCGCCACGAGGATGAGGAGGAGCATCGCGAGCAGCTCGTCGAAGCTGAGCCGGGAGCCCTCGATCTCGGCCGCGACGAGCCCGCTCAGCAGGTCCTCGCGAGGCCGGCGCCGCCGCTCGTCCACGAGCCCCCGGAAGTAGTCCTGCATCTCGACGCGCACCCGCCGCTGGCGCGCGATCTTCTCCGGCGGCAGCGGGCCCATGAACACCGCCCCGAGGTTCTCGACGGCCGCGTCCGACCACACCTTGAACCGGGCGTGGTCCTCGGTGGGGATGCCGATGATCTCGGCGATGACGATGACGGGCAGCGGATAGGTGAGCGCCTCGACGAGGTCCACCCGGCCGCAGGCGAGCGCCGCATTCACCAGCTCCTCGGCGATCTCGTTCATGCGGGGCTCGAGGCGGCGGATCATGCGCGGGGTGAAGGCCTGGCTCACCAGGCCGCGCAGACGGGTGTGCGCGGGCGGGTCCGTGACCAGCATGCTCGGTGGCAGGTCCTCGGGCTCGAAGCCCGGGGGCGGCGGGAACGCGTTCGACCAGGTGGCCGGGTCGCGCAGCACGCCCTGGATGTCGTCGTAGCGGAAGATCGAGACGACCGGCGCGCCGTCGGGCGCCCACACCGGGTGCTCGCGCCGCGCCCGCGCGTAGAGCGGAAAGGGGTTGCGGCGGGTCGCGTCGTCGAACGGGTCGAAGCGAAAGGGGGCAGCGGCTTCCATGGCTACTCGAGCTCGCCCAGCACCCACGCCGCCGTGTCGGCGGGCAGCGCGGGCAGATAGCGGAGGAACTCGTCGACGTCCTCCCCGACGACGGCGCTGCCGAAGTTCTCGCGCAGGAAGCCGTGGAAGTGGCCCGCCACGCGCTCCGAGAGGAGCCCGCAGCGGCGCAGCGTCGGGATGACGAAGCCCTGCACCGGGCCGAGCCGCCGCCCCCTCGGCAGGTCGCGCGTGATGTCGCCCGCCTCCCGCTGGAGACAGCCGATCATCTCGACCGGATCGACGCCGGCCTCGGCCCAGATCTGGAGGAGGGTCGTGAAGAAGCCCTGCGCCTTCCGGTCGATCAGCGTGCGGGCGCACTCGAGCGCGAAGTCCTCGAGCTCCGCGCGCGCCTCGTCGCCGAGGCACGGCACGCAGCGCTCGATGTACTGGACGCCATAGGCGTGGTGGCGCGACTCGTCGCGCGCGACGTAGGTGAGGAGGTCCTTCAGGAGCGGCTCCTCGGTGAGGTTCCGCATGTCGCGGAAGGCGTACAGCGCGAGGCCCTCGACCACGATCTGCATCCCGACGAGCTTCTTCATCCAGTCGCCGGTCCCGAGCGTCGCATCGAGGATGCCCTTCAGCGACGGCGCGATCGGCTGGATGTGGTCGAGCTTCTCGATGTAGCGCGAGAAGGCCTCGACGTGCCGCGCCTCATCCATCGTCTGCGTCGCGGCGTAGAACTTCGCATCCGTGTGCGGCACCGCGGTCACGAGCTGGGCCGCCACCATGAGCGCGCCCTGCTCGCCGTGCAGGAACTGCGAGAGCCGGAAAGCCGCCGTGCGCCTCGTGAGCTCGACCAGCGTCGCCTCCGGAAGCGACCGCCAGTACGACGTCCGCTCGATCGGGATGCCGGCGCCGAGCGGCGTGCTCGCGAACCGTACCAGATCGATCGGGCGCTCCCAGTCGAGATCACGCTCCGCGATCCATTGCGCTTCGGCGGCCTTCACGTACAGGCGTCGCAGCTCCTCGACCTCGGGATCGTAGTTCCACTGGTAGACCACCTGCGTCGCGGTCGCGAGGCCGGGCTCCTGCGTGGGTGTGGTCAGCGTGAAGTCGTTCATCGGCTGGCTCCTCTGCTGCGGGGCTTGGCGCGACGCTGGTCGAGGTCGGCGCCGACGTCGCCCAGCACGGCGATCAGCCGTTGCAGCGCCGTCAGCGCCTCGGCGGGCCGCTTCCGGTCGAGGGCGTCGAGACAGGCGTCGATGCGGGAGACGAAGCGGCCGGGATCGCGGCGGAGCCGCGCGCGCGCGGCGGCGACCGGCGCCTGGCGGAGCAGGTTGCGGAGCCGCCGCGCCACCATCTGCCAGACCCGGTTGTGCGTCGCGTCGGCGAGCACGACCAGCAGGTCGTGCAGCGCCTCGAACCGCGCCTCGCGGTCCCCCGCCGCATCCGCGACGACGTCCCGGAGCACCCGGATGGCGGCGAGGTCCGAGGGCCCGCAGCGCTCGATCGCGAGCCGTCCCATCTCCAGGAGCATCGGCCGCATGACCTCCGTCATCTCGGCGACGAGTCCGAGGTCGATCCGGCCGCCGTGGAAGATCATCGGCCCGAGCAGCTCGAGCGAGGCGTCGACCACGGGGCGCACCGTCGCGCCGTCGCCCTGTCGAACGGTGACGAGGCCGAGCCCCTCGAGGACCTTGATCGCCTCGCGAATCGAGGTCCGGTTCACCCTGAACTCCTGCGCCAGCTCGCGCTCGGGCGGAAGCTTCTGGCCGGCCGGGAAGCGCGCATCGAGGATCGCGTCGCGCAGCTGCTCGGCGACCTCCTCGTGGAGGCGGCGCCGGGCAGGCGCGCGGAAGGCGACGACGGCCATGCCCGTCCACTTATCCGATGGTCCAACCAATCTCAAGGTCCGGGGTTCGCGACGCACTCGGCCGCGACGCTCTCGCAGCCACGAAGACCGCCCGCGGGCCGCAGTGCCACGAGGCACGCACGCAGCGGCTGTCCGGACGGCATCCTCCCCGCCCCTGTCGGAAGTCTTCCCCGGTCGGGGGTGAAAACCTGCGCGCCGGGAGGGGATTGCGTTTTTGTCGCCACCGCCCGATTGGATGCGCAAGCCAAGGCCTTCCCGGAGGTCGGGCGGGCGCGTCGCCCAGGCGAGCCAATGGTCGAGGAGGCCGCGCGCGGACGACCGGGCCCGGAACGCTTCTGCTGTGTCCGCGTCTCGCTCGTGTGCGAAATCGCCCCTGAGCAATCCGACTTGCCATTCTCGTCTGAACGTAACGGCTACTCGTCGCCGATTCTCACTTGACTAAAAATTAAATCTTACCACAACGAGGGTATTGCCGAGCGCACGTGCCGGGCGGATCGTGCGTTGGCCGTGGTACGTGTGCCGGATCGGCCAGGGAGAAGGGGCCTCACGATGCGATCGTTCGTCCGTCTCCTGTCGGCGCTCGTCCTGCTTCTTGCTCGCGCAGAGGCGAGCGTTGCGGCCTGCAGCGACCCGGCGGCCGCGGCTGCGGTGCGCGGACAATGCGACTGCGCCAGTGCCGCGAACCATGGCGCCTACGTCAGCTGCGTGGCCCATGCGACGAACGCCGCGGTGAAGGCCGGTACGCTCCCTGACGACTGCGCGAGTACGGTCATGAACTGCGCGTCCAACTCGACGTGCGGCAAGCCCGGCTTCGTCACCTGCTGCGAGACCGACGCCCGCGGGACCACGACGTGCAACGTCGTGAACGGGCCCGGCGCATGCACGGCGCCGAAGGGCGGGAGCGCCTGCGTCGGCACACAGCCGAGCTGCTGCGACGCGTGCGCGAACGGGGAGTGTGCAGGCGGAGGGACGACGACGAGCACGGTGGCCTCGACGACGAGCACGGTGGCGACGACGACGAGCACGGTGGGCTCGACCAGCAGCACGCTGGCCACGACCACGAGCACGGTGGGCTCGACCAGCACCACGCTGGCCACGACCACGAGCACGGTGGGCTCGACCAGCACCACAGTGGCCACGACCACGAGCACGGTGGGCTCGACCAGCACCACGCTGGCGACAACCACGAGTACGGTGGGCTCGACCAGCACCACGCTGGCGACGACCACGACCACGGTCGCCACGACCACCACGACGATCGCGACGACCACCACCACGGTCGCCACGACGACCACGACGATCGCGACCACCACCACGACGACCACCTCCAGCACGACCACGACGGTCGGGACGTGCGCGCCCATCGTCCCGAGCGCCGCGATCGCGAACACTTACCGGCTCAACGGCACCACCGGCGAGAAGCGGTGCGTGACCACCTCGGCGGCGAACCGCTTCGGCACCTGCACCACGGACGCCGACTGCGGCAACACCGCGGGCGGGTGCCTCCAGCTCCCGTGGGTCACGGCCGACGGGCAGGTGATGCCGTTCCCGACCGGGGTGCAGACGAACTTCACGGTGACACCGGGCACCTTCCCCACCTGCGAGCACAGCGCCTGCGTTCCGTGCGGGAACCCGCACGCGTCCTGCGCGGGGGTCCCGGGGTGCGAGGTGGCCGGTAACCCGAACGGCTGCGTCCCCCGCGGCACGCAGGGCTGCTGCGACCAGCCGGGCTTCATCGTGCCGACCTTCTTCGTGAACATCCTGGGCGGGCTCTGCTCGCGCGTGGACCAGATCGACTGCGGGGTGGGTGTCGTGAACACCTCCAACCCGCAGACGGGTGACAACGACGTGTTCAAGATGGCCGACACCAGCGATCCCGGCCCGGACTGCATCTACGGGACCGCCGATGACCCGGCGCACAAGGCGTGCACCGCCACCGGGGAGGGTAACGACCTGAACGGGAAGATCGTGCGCACGCTCGGGAACAACAGCCCGGATGCGAACGGCATCCAGTTCCGGCTCAACACGCCCGAGCTGTCGACGACCTGGACGGACGGCCAGAGCCCGCCGGGCACGTGCGCCAACGGCTCGACGTACGACGACGGGGAGCTGCTCGTCAGCCAGCTCGTCCTCAAGGCCGAGCCGACGTCGGCGGGGGCGTCGGGCGCCTTCGTCGACATGAACGGCGACGGATGCAGGCGGGCGGGGAGCGGCTTCATCGCTCCCACCAACCCGGACACGGACGGCCCCATCACCGTCCCCGGGGCACCGGCGGGGCCGCTCCGGCCGCAGTCCTACGACGGCACGGTGGGGGCGGTGACCGGGGCGGTGAGCGAGGTGTTCTCGGGCCCGAACTCCCCGATCAGGGACATCGGCTTCGTCGCCATCACACCCAACATGCCGGCGGTCGTCGTGCCGGCCGTTGCCTGCACCTGCACCCCGGTGGCCGGCTGCCCCGAATAGGAGGGCGCGCCGGCCGAGGCACCAAGGGAAGGAGTCTCACAATGCGATCGTTCGTACGACTTCTCTCGGCGTTCGTCCTTCTTCTTGGTGCCGCGGAGGCGAGCTTTGCGGCCTGCGGCGACAACCCCGGCGATGCGGAGGCGGTGGCCGCCACGCGTGCGCAGATCGCCCAGCAATGCCCCTGCTCCGGCTTCAACAGCCACGGGGCATACCAGAGGTGCGCGGCCCGCGTGACGAATCAGGCAGTCAAAGCCGGCACGCTCTCCAAGCAGTGCGCCGACGTGGTCATGAGCTGTGCGGGCAATTCGACGTGCGGGCGGTCCAGCGCCGTCACCTGCTGCCAGACGGACGCCACCGGGGCCACGACGTGCAGCGTCGTGAGCAGACCCGGCGCGTGCAAGGCACCCTCGGGCGGGAGCGCCTGCGTCGGCACGCAGTCGAGCTGCTGTGACGCGTGCGTGTCCGGAGGCTGTGCGGGCGGTGGCGGGACGACGACCACCACGGTCGCCACGACCACCACCACGGTCGCCACGACCACCACCACGGTCGCCACGACCACCACCACGGTCGCGTCGACCACCACCACGGTCGCGTCGACCACCACCACGGTCGCCTCGACCACCACCACG
>Ga0209470_1000465_pt1 | contig 32289 bp, 33 predicted proteins | sample GraSoiAngelo_125_FD_185882 | JGI IMG/M metagenome (GOLD analysis project Ga0209470, IMG submission 185882) | Grasslands soil microbial communities from the Angelo Coastal Reserve, California, USA - 14_0927_05_40cm (SPAdes) (version 2) | ecosystem: Environmental > Terrestrial > Soil > Grasslands ... | reverse complement strand
CGCGGGCGGTCATAGACCGCCCCTACAGTTTTGCAGGTCCACGCTGTTCTGCGAGATCGCAATACCTCAATGATGTCGTCCTCATTGAACCCCTCGTTGATCATATGCTGCACGGCGTGAATTCTGATTCGATATTTCTTCTGATCGACAAGCTTTCTGATTGCGGATAACGGGTCAGACCTTTCGGCCATCAAACTATCTTACGGGGAGTTGGCCGGCGATTCGATCAGCTTGAGGCGTCGAGGACAGAAGCACCGGCATGTCCCGAGGCTCTAGCTCCGGCATCGGGGCGCGGGCGGTCTCGCAGAAGAAGGTCGCAAGTGTATAGGCACGAGGTCCGAGTTGGTTGGAGAAGATCGTCAAAAGCCGAATCGGGCCACTTGTCCGACATACCGACTTCACAACCAGTGGAGCCTATGGCTCGCGGTTGAGCCCCAGGCGCCCGATTTCAAGTCACAGTAGGACGATCAGCGATAAAGTTGTAGCTCTACCTACTGCGGCGGGCTGACGACCATGTACTGGACCGTCGTGCCACTGTAATAGGGCTCGTACCAAGTGGAGCCGCACTGGCTGTATCCAATCCCGCCCACAACAACTGTAGAGCATGCGGGTGGAAGCACCGCGACAGTTGAGCCGAGAGCGGCGCTCGTAACAGCACCGGCGACGCCGGCAGCAACTCCCGCAGCAGCTCCGGCCGCGACGGGATGCCCCCAACGGTCATAACCACCATAGAAATTGCCGTGAACGTCGAGATCTCGATCGACATTGACATTACGGTTGACGTCTCCTACGTTGGCATTGCGATTAAAGTCTCCGTTGCGGGTGACGCTGCGGTTCACATCCTGACTGCTACGAATGCTTGCACTCGATATGTCGCGATTTGCGGAAACGCCGCCACTTGCTCTCCCCGCTCCACCAGCTCTCACCGCACCGCCACCTCCCCGGCGTTGCGGTTCGGCCGTCAAAAGACCAGGAACAAGCAAAAAAGCGATGACAACTGTTAATTTCATTGGCCGGACTCCTCTTTCTTAGTGGCTCGTCGGGCAAACTTGATTCGTACTGCGTCAGCAGGCGGAGTGAAGGTGAACAAATTACTGTCAATGCTGGAAGTGGTATCCCACTTCAACGTGGCAATGTATTGCGGTTGCGTCGGCTGCGTCTTGGTCGTGATCACAACCTTGCGAGGTAATGGTGTGTCGCCTCTTTCAATCCATACCTGCCAGTCGACATCTGGTTGGCGGATCGCAACGTGGTCACATTCGACGCCGTCGATGCGACTGCTGCCGATATAACCCGCAGCCGTTATATTTTGCAGCACATTCTCCTGAGCCGACATTTCGATGAAATCCGCCAGCGGGAAGACGATGCCGTAGCGCGCCCGAATGGCATCCAGAGTTCTCGCAACGGTAGGTGGGGCTGGTGCGGCCGCATAGTGTTTGCCCGCAGCGTCGTAAAGGGTCACGGTGTGGCCGTCATAGATGAACTGCAGATTCTGTTCGTCGCCCGCCATGTGCGCATAAAGCCGATCGGGCAATTGGACGGATATTTCGTTTGAAGCACTCTTCTGAATCTTCATATTCGTGTCGACAAGCACATCTTTCGACACCTCGGAGTTGATCCGGAAAGCCTTCAACGTCTTCAGGTAGTCATTCATCCTGTTCACTGCCGCCATTGCCTGCGGATCAATTGCGCCGCTCTTGTCGGCTGGTTTTTGTCTTGCTTGCGGCGTCTGCGCGACGGTGATCATCGAGGAGAAGCACCAGATGCTCAAGATCAGAATAATTCGTCGATTCATGCCTCGCTCCTTAGCGTGGGTCTTGTAAGGAATGTAGTTTCGGGCCACGGTGGGAACGATCCGGAGAAGTCCGCAGCGGTGCCTGTTTCTTTACTTAAGATGGTTCAGCTGTCGGCACGTTCTGACAAATGCAGTGTATTTCTGTAGTGGTCCTTTCAGAGTGGCACGCGCGTCTGGATGGAGATCGTGGCTTTGCGCCGCGCGCGACCCCATCCCGTCGTGGAGACAGGAGCAGGTTCCGGAATGCCGCGCCTGGTGGAGTCAGCAAGGCCCAGAATACGATGAGCGTTCCCGTAAAGGAGCTTGTCGAGATCCGCATCCGATAAGCCGATCTCCTGAATCAACGCGAGCGCGGTTGCCGGATCCCAGCACGGATAGTCGGAACCATACATCACGCGGTCGATGCCGTAATATTCGATCGCGAATTTGATTCCCATGCTGTGTGGAGAAACCGTGTCGGTATACATCTGCCGGATGTAGGTGCTCGGCGGGCGAGGAAGCTTGGCGTTCTTTCCGTTTTTGTCCATGCGGCCGGATTGATAAGGCAACGCGCCGCCGGTGTGCGACATCACGATCTTCAGGCCGGGATGACACTCCATGAGACCGGAGAAGATCAGACGCGAAGCCGCCACGCTGACCTCAATGATGCGGCCAAGACTGAGCTGCAGCGCTCCCCCGTAGCCTTCCAGGTCTTCACCAAATACGGCGTCGGTCGGATGAAGGAAGATCGGAACGCCGAGTTGTTCGACTCGAGCGTAGAAGGGCGCGAGCCTTTCAGCGTCGATACGCGTATCGCGGCCGATGCTTCCGGGAATATTCACGCCCATGAGGCCGAGCTTATGGATCGCGTGGTCCAGAACCTCGATGGCGATTTCTGTGTCTGTCAAAGGAACAGCCGCGCTGGCCCAGACTCGGCCCGGATATTTCCGCTGCGCTCCCGCCATCTTCTCGTTCCACATGATTGCCGCGTCACGGCCCTCCTCCGGAGGCATATCTGAAAAATAAATCGAGAATGGGCCTAGCGAACAGACCACGCTCACCTGATGGCCAAGGCCATCCATATGTTCGAGCTGCCTGTCGAGATCGAACCATTCCGTCCAGGAGTTCAGCGAGGGACGTCCCTCATGTCCCACATAGTTGTACCCGCCGCGGTTGTTGCGTTCTGCGCGAGGATAACCGTTGCGCTGGCAAAGCTGCTCGAAGATCTCTCTAGGCCACCAGTGGAAATGGGAATCGATGATTCGCATGGCGTGGGCTTTGTCCTCGAAGAGGATAACACACCGGAAGGCTATGCTATCTTCTCACCATGATGCTGAATCAAGAGCGCCGTCAGCAGTTTCTAACGCTGATGGAGGAATCCGGATGGGACACCCTGCTTCTCTACGGAAATACTTCGCGCAAGGACTTTTTCCGCTCGTTGGTCAATTTCAACTTCTTCGGACCGCACGCGGCAGCCGCGCTCGCCAGCAATGGAATATCGATTGTGGTGTCACATCCCTGGGATGACGAGCTTCTCCAGGATTCGATCGATGCGAACGTAACCTGGGATGCCGATTTCAATGCCGTCATCCACCGCCTGATTTCAGGAAAGACCGCCATTGCCGGAAGGGAATTTATGGAAGCGCGATTTGTTGACGAGGCGACGGTTTCCGCAACCGCTCCGATCGAGAACTTGCGCCGTTTCAAGACGCGCGGAGAAATCGAATACATCCGGCAGTCAGCGAGGCTCGCCGACGCCGGTTACCGGCATTTCGTCGAAACGGCGGAAGCCGGCGTGGCGGAATACGAACTCGTCGCCGAAGTCGAGGCCTTCCTCAAGAGCAACGGGGCTGAAGACAATTTTATGCTGATCGCCTCAGGAGGAACGGAAGTCTTCGGGATGCACCCTCCTACCGAACGCCGCTTTCAAAAAGGCGACATCATCACTACCGAGCTCACGCCACAGGTGAACGGCTATTACGCCCAGATTTGCAGGACCATGGTGCTTGGCGAGCCTTCCGCCGGCCAGAGCCGCGCGTTCGCCATTTTTTCTGAAGCTCAGGCCGCCGCCCAAAACCTCATCAAGCCGGGCGTCAACATCAAGGACGTCGCGCGTGTTCAAAACGACGTCTTCCGCCGCGAGGGCTATGGCGAGTACACGACTCCCAGGTACACACGTGTGCGTGGTCATAATCTCGGCCTGTACCCGGACGAGAATCCGTGGGTGCTCGAAGATGTCGACTGCGAGGTGAATGAAGGTATGGTCTTGATTGCTCACCCGAATACATATTTGCCGCTGTCCGGCTACATGACTTTCGGGGATACGTTGTTAGTAACGGCGCGCGGCTGTGTATCGCTTAATCAAACCGAAAAGAAACTGTTCAGCAAAGTGTAGGCGCAGCTATGAAACGAGGCTTGATCACCTGGGATCCATCGGAAATTCCGCCGGCGGTATTCAACGAGCGCCTCGACGGTGTGCAGCGAGCGCTGAAAGAACGAGACCTGCCTGCGTTGGTCATCTACTCGGACATGTGGCGATCGAACCAGGCACGTTTTTTTTCGAATTTCATGCCGTACTTCAATCGCGCTATGCTGATCATATCCTGCGATACTCCGCCGACATTACTCTGCGGTCTCTCACCGCGTGTATACGGTTGGATACGGTCCGTCACCATCATCCAAGACATCCGGCCGGCGAGGAACTTTGCGGAACCACTGTTCGATATTGCCGGCGAGCGTAACTGGCTCCGGATCGGAGCATTGGACCTGGATCGATTTCCGTACGATATCCACACGGCCCTGCATGCCGGACAAATTGCTTTGGTGAACTTAGAGTCCCAAGTCATCTTCTCACCGGCGGAGGATGAGAAGGAACTCACAATACGGCGAACGGCCGCGACGATTGCCGGTCAAATCCTGGAAGAAGAAATCGTCCAGGGCGTCGGAGTTACCGATTACCTGTTCGTCGGGAACCTGGAGCGGCGATTTCGAAGGAGCGGTGCCGAAGATTTAATCATCTTGATTACGAATGGACGAGCCGTACCTGCGCCACCGGCAGGCGTGTTGTTGGAAGAAAATTTCTCCGTCAGTATGGCAATGGAGTATCGCGGACATTGGGTGCGGCTTTCGCGATATCACGGTGATGCAAAACCCAAAGCTTCCGGCAGCGCCTCTTACTTGGAGCGAATGGACGGCAGTTACCCCTACGAATCAGGCGGCGGGATTTTACAGGCACACCATGTCGAATTCAATCACAACGGAAAGCGCCTCTTCTACGGCGACACTATTTTGTGATGACCGCGTTCACAAGATCTTGGAGGTTCGAGGTCCGTTCGACGGCGAGAATGGCCGGTAAGGCCCGTTCGTGCAAGCAGCGCTGCAAATGTTCCCAGCTATTCGCTCTCGCAATCGAGAGCTACCGATTGTCGAGTCTTAAGAGAAAAGCTTCGTCAACCGGTAGGTTCCGGCTGCGAGCATGACGGCATAACCTTCCTTTACCAATGCTCGATTTCCCAGGCCGGCCTCCGGACGCGACAGGCCAGTGACACGCGCGAGCTCGCCGCGGACTGTCATTCCCGCACCATCGAGGAAACAGCGAGCCACTTCGCGAAGCGCTGTTTGCCGATTGACTTTTCGCGACAATTCTTCCGGAAAACGCTCTTCGGCCAATCCCCAAAGGTAAGTGAACTTTGGCTCGTAAATCACTTCGGTCGGTACGACGATCATCGCCGCTTGGAGTTCATCGATTGCGAGCGCGAAAGCTTTTCGATCGGTCACTCCGGACTCGGCGCGTAAGTCGGCGGTTCCCATTTCCCATTCCTTGCGCAGCACGCGTAACACAGAGAGAGCGTGCTTGCTCAAGCGGTCTTTCTCCTCACGCCGCGACATCCCCCAAAGCGTCTTGAAGTAAGGAATCATTCGCAGTGCGAGGAACATCGCCTTTCCACGAAAGAGCTTGGCATAGTAGACACGGCCGCGATGCACGAGCTCATCTTTCAGCGTCCAGGTAAGAGAAGTCTCGGGATCCTTCTGGACATTTCGAGGCAGAACGGCATCGCGGCGCCCGCATACTGAGACATAGAGAGACGGGCCAGGCCGGCGCGAATCTAAGAGACATGACGCAAACCCGACGCGTTCGATGAATCGTTCGGCCTGCACGGCTGTTTCCACGCGCCCTTCGCCGTCGCGCTGCCAATGCGAGTCACGGTACTCTTCGATCTCGGATGGAAGCACTGGCCGCAACATGTGTGTCGAAACTGCTACTTTGGCGCTTGAGTAATCCGATCGGAAGCGGGAGGAGATTTTGAAATCGGACGAATCCAGCATCTCAAATCCGAAATTTCGAAATCTCGAACTGGACTCCGCGTCTGACCGTCCATTTAAGATCTCGGATTTCGGATTTGAAATATATTGGTTGAATCTGATTCAATTGCTCGCCAGCGGCATCAGGGCCGGCGGAGGGCCGATCAATCTCGAACGATCCGCTGCTGGCCTTGGCCGGAATTTTTGAGTGCGGCCTCCGGTGGCTTCTGCAATATAGAGGTTCCCTTCCGAATCAACGGAGAACTGATGCGGGTTCCAAATCGCACCAGGAAAGGTGCCCTGCGTGCCCCATGAGGTGATCATCTTTCCACTGAGGTCGTACTTGACGACTTTGTTATTGTTGCCGCCGATGGTCGCCAGATACCCATCCGCAGTGATCATGACATGTTGCGGCTGGCGGAGACCCCCGAACTGCTCGAGATACTTGCCGTTCTCATCGAAAATCTGGATGCGGCCGTTCCCGCGATCAGAAACATAAACGCGGCGGTTTCGATCGATGTCAACCGCGTGTACTGTGTTGAACTGGCCATTACCTTTCCCCGGCGTTCCCCACTGCAGGAGGAACTTCCCGTTCTTGTCGAACTTCATCACGCGCGTGTTCGTATAGCCATCGCTGATAAAGAATGTTCCGTCGGGCAGCCACGCGACGTCGGTTGGCCGGCCAAAATGTTTCTCGTCTGTGCCCGCGACTCCCGCTTCTCCAAGCGTCATGACGAGCCGCTTGCCGTCGTGTGTGAACTTGAAGACTTGCTGCCGCATATCGTCGATCACCCAGACGTGCCGTTCCGGGTCGTACGGACTGATTTTGACCTTGTGAGGACCGCGTCCGCCTTGGAACAGATGATCCCACTGCGTCCAGGACTCGATCATCTTCCCCGCCGCGTCCACGATAATGATGCAATTCCGCATTTCCGGTTTCGGCGTCAGCGCCGAACCGATGGAACCGTAAGCGCCGTTGTAATCATTGGGAAGCTTTTCCGGCAGCTTGATTTCACCGCGATTCACCAGAATGATTCGATTGGGAGTTTCCGCGAAGACACCGCCCTGCGAACCCAGCGCGTAGCCGGAACGAGCGAGTTGCTGCGGCCAATTCGGAACAACCTCGTAAGGACCGGTTTCGTCTTCTCCGCCTTTCTGCTGGGGCGCCGCAGCTCCCCATAACAGGCCGCAGGCAAACACCAGGGCCACCACAATCGTCAGCTTACGCATATACGTTCCTCCTTTTCACTTCGCACCAACAGCCGATGGAAATCGATGACGCATTCTTACAGATTTGAGGCCAGCACGCCAGTAAGACATCATCCGGCCGGCGTCGTCCTGCAAAAGGAAGCGTAGGCACACCATGCGTTCGGCGGCAGCACGTACCAAGTCGACATACTTTTCGTGAGTGCCGTAGCGCTCTTCAAGCAACGGCACCGCGGGCCGCCGGCAGCGATTCGCTCCGCTTTGGTCTTGGCACAGGGGATGAAGCTGCCGGTGTTGACGCGAACGTGGCCCTTGTAAAAGCCGCGGGCGACCGTATTCCAACCGGTGTAGGTGCTCACCGGAACCTGATGCGGCACGCTGGCCACGCCGGAGGTTTCGTTGCCGTCCGCGTCCATTTTACCCACTATGGAGAGCACCTGAAAGCTGCCGAGTGTTTGCGGGATTGTAATAGCCATGAACGTTGTCCGGCATTATAGTTCGACGTTGTACTCTGTACACTGAAATGCATCATCGTACTGAGGAGGAACGGAACTCATGCTCATCGGCGCAGCAATATTTGCAACCGACTATGCTATTCGTCCGGATGAATTGGCTCGTGATCTCGAACAACGCGGGTATGAATCGTTATGGTTGCCGGAGCACACTCATATTCCGGCAAGCCGCCGCAGCCCTTATCCCGGCGGAGGAGATCTCCCGAAGGAATACTGGCACACGCACGATCCGTTTCTAGCTTTGACTGCAGCGGCGATCGCGACAAAGAAACTTCGCGTTGCCACGGGCATTTGTCTCATCATCCAACGTGACCCGATCATCACTGCAAAAGAAGTGGCCAGTCTCGACATGCTTTCGGGCGGCCGGTTCATCTTCGGCATCGGCGGCGGCTGGAATGCAGATGAAATGGAGAATCACGGCACCATTTTCAAAAAGCGATGGCGGGTGCTGCGTGAGCGAGTGCTGGCGATGAAGGAAATATGGACCAAGGAAGAGGCCGAGTTTCACGGCGAGTTCGTGAACTTCGATAAGATTTGGTCTTATCCGAAGCCCGTACAGAAACCGCATCCGCCAATCTTGATGGGCGGCGATGGTCCAACTACGTTCAACAGGGTGATTGAGTTCTCGAACGGGTGGTTACCGCTCGGATACCGGAAGATTGACATCACCCAGAAGATCAGAGATCTGCGGAGGCAGGCTGAAGCAGCGGGCCGTGATCCGAAATCTGTCTCGATCACTGTGTTCGGAGCGAATCCTCAGCCTGCGACCCTTGATGAGCTTCGAAAAGCGGGAGTTGAACGTGCGGTGTTTATGCTGCCGGCCGACCAACGAGACACTGTTCTGCCGCTGCTCGATAAGTACGCCTCGCTGATCGAATGAGTACAAATCGCGCGAACGAAACGATCTTGCGCAACAAGCTCGCCTTGAAAGAACAGTCCGACGTATGGTCGGAAACGTTTGGCTCCTGGAAGAGAAAAGAAGGCACAACTCGGACTGTAGCCAAGGCGAGGGAAGCTTTCCGCAAAACTTTCGGCCGCCATCATCGCTGATCCATGCGGACCTACATCGACAGCGAGATCCTGATCTGGCATCTTCGCGGCCAACGTAAGGCGGTGAACTTTTTCAGCAATCTCAGCGGCGAAGGCGAACGACGTTTTCGGATAAGCTCTAAAACATATACCGCAGCGCCGGGACGATGCGACCCAAACACGACGGCCAGTACAAGCATCACGTTCGTCAGTCGGGGCGTTGAGACCGATCCGTCTGTTAACAGCTTGACTTCACTGGTTTTTCACCTCGCCCCGAGAGCGCCGCTTCCCTTATGGACATCGGCGAGTCAAAATACCTCCAGTATGACTGATGACTGTATCCGATCCGAGATCCAGAGCCGGCCAGGCGTCGACGGGGCGGTTGGTCTGCATTCCGCCAGACACGCCGGAGCGCTCATCGGCCGCGGCATCGCGCATATCGAAAGGGTGCTGACAAGACAAAATACCGCCCGGAACGCGATGCTGTTCAGCCTGCTTGCGCTACCTCCGGTCAGTTTCCTCTACCTCGCATTGCGCCCGAACCCGCGCCAGCTATGGGCGCAGCGCTGGCCCACCATTGTGTCTAGCGGTCTCTATCAGATGGCTTTGGATCGCTGTGTGGAAATTACAGGCCTCGAGTATTTGCCGGAAACGGGTCCGGTCATCCTGGCGGGCAATCACATCAACAAAACGTCCATGGATGGGATGCTTCTGGGCTTGAAGATACTGGTTGAGCGGGGCGTTCCGGCCAAATGGGTCTCGATCGCTGATCCGCCCGGCTGGATGCTCCAACACTTCGTCCGTCTTTTGGGCAAGACCGACGGCGTGATCTTGCCCATCCAAAAAGGCATGACGACGAAAACGATGGGCGAATTTCTGCGGAATCCCTCAGCGTTTCAACGCCGCCAACCGATCCTGGGAATCTTTCCGGTAGGTGAGGCCGATTTTGATTTTGAAAAGCACATGACCAAGCCCTGGCACACGAGTGCCGCTGTTGCAGCCCTCGAAACAGGAGCGGCCATCGTGCCGTTCTTCATCGAAGGCTTACCCTATCACTGGGGACCGCCGGACATGCTGAAGGCTGTCGCTCGTGCTCTCGTTGGAGAGCCGCCGTTCAAATTCAAAATTCGTCTGGGTCCGCCTCTGCAGGCCGGAGGCGCCAAAGAAGATCGCAACTATAAAGAGATTATCGAGCGCGTGCGTCGGACAGTCCGAATGCTTGCGAGCTGAACTCAAAGCCACAAAAAAAGAATAGCCACCCAGCATTTCAAATCCGAAATCCGAAATTTCTGATAGGACCGGCCTGCACCTGCCACAGTCCAATTTGCGATCTCGGATTTCGGATTTGAAATTCACTGCTCTATAGCGGAGATTGTCCGTTCAAGTCTCTGGGGGATAGGATGAACGTTCCGCCAACAGGAATCGAGTAAGTGAATGTGCTTCGGATCTCGCCATTCATTTTGACCGGCATTGGCCGGCCTGACGTATCGAAAACATCGATGCGGCCTGCCAGCGTGGCGTTGCTATTGTTCACTAAAGCGACCTGGGTTGCCCAACCCCCGGCAATAGCAAATTCCGGGATGAGCACTGCTGTTGTGCCTCCCACGGTTCCCGCTGCAGGAGAATTCGCTGTAGGTCCCGCTGCGAGTGTTGTCGATGGAACGCCCGAAATTCCCGTGTTCACTGCTACTGGCAGCGCGCTGAAGACGGCTCCCGCGAAACGCAGTCCCATTACCGCAAACGGAGAGGCGCTTTGCATCCGCAAGCTGCCGCGGAAGCCGTTGGATATAACATCAGCTCCGAACAACTCATTAACAAACTTGGCCACTTGCTGATGGGCTGCAACGGATATATTCTTTGGCGATCCCAAAATAAATCCGTTCTCGTCTCGCAACGTCAGCGTTACCGCATTAACGTTGCTGGCAGGGTTCACAATCGCCACACCGATGTTGCGGCCTATACTCGGAATTACTTCGACGAACATAGAAGCGTCGGTCGCCATTGTCGCCGGAACGAATCCCGCTTGCGACTGCACAGCACCTTGACTGATCGTTCCGTATGTGAATGTCACAGTCGGCGCATCCGATGATCCGTCGGGCGTAATCACCAGATACCCGGATTTGACTTCGCCGCGTTCCACTTCGCTGGTCTCTGGCCGCGTTGTAGCCACGCGCGTCGTGAAAGTTGAGATATCGCCCAGCACATTCGCACCCCGGCGGTAACCCACGGCGCGGAAGTAGTACGTCATGTTCGAATGAAGATCGTTGAGGGTTTGAGTGAGATTTGCACTTGTCGTGTTGTCGCTAAACGTGTGGATTTCTGTCCGTTTCCCCAGCGATGGAGTCGTTCCATATTCAAACCACGCTCCAAACGGACTTCCGCCTGCCGTAATCTTTCCATTCAAAGTAGCAGAATTGAATGTGATTGCGGACGCGTCACCGGTGGTGACTGTCATTGGAGCTTCGGCTGGCGCGTCGGAGGTCGTGAACGTCTTGATGTCACCGAGCGAGTAAACGCCTCCTGAACGATACGCATCTAAACGAAAGTAATAAACAGTGTGGGTCTGAAGCTTCGACAGGGAGAATGTCACCGCGACAGTTGTGGTTCCACTTGGGATGGTCTGTGCTTCCGTGCGGCTTCCAAGCGACGTCGATGTTCCCCAGTCGAACCACGCCATGACCGAACCGCTACCCGGGTTAATGCTCCCATTCAGGGTTGCTCCGCTGGATGTCACCGCAGTGGCGTCGCCGGTTGTCGCGACCACATTCGCTGCCGGCACATTCGTTGTCGGCACGGCGTCGCCTGCCGTCGTAAATGTCTTGATCTCGCCGTTGATAACGGGCGCTCCGGCCACCCCCTGATAAAGAACAGCCCGGAAATAAAAGGTCGTGTGCGGCGCTAGATCTCTTATAGATGTCACGAGCGTAACCGAGGTGGTTCCCACCGCAAAGACCTGTGGATCGGTTCGCTTGCCGAGAGAACTTGTTGTTCCCCATTCAAACCACTCCGCGCCAGCGTTACCGCCCATATTGATTGTTCCGTGCAACTCGGCGGAACTGGCGGTTACCGCCGTCGCGTCGTTTGTCGTGATGGATGGAGTGCCTGTCTCCGAATATCCTGCGACAGCCCCCAACAAAAATATCGATAGTATGATTCCGAAAGTCCGCGAGAAATGCATTGATTACCCTCCCTGGTAAACAAATCCAATCTGAAGCGAAACCTAGCAAACACGGAACCAAAATGTAAGTCAAAGAAATGACTCGCGGGAACCTCACACTGGGAGCGCGAATGACAAAAAAATGTCTCACGAAATTGACGATAAATGGCGGCGGCGGCGGGGCCTCAAACTTGTACGGGTGCAAATGTAATGCTATGCTTCGGCGCAACTTCTTTTGGAGAAAACTCTCATGTCTCAAAGACTGAATCGGAAGATCGTTATGGTGTTGGCGATGATGGCCATGATCGCTGCCGTTTCCATTCGCGCAGCGGATAACACGGGTGTCCTCGAAGGCGTGGTGAAAGACAACGCCGGCGCGCCCGTCGCCGGAGCCTTTGTGAAGATGAAGAACGCGGAGCGGCGCTTAACGTTCATGGTGGTCAGCCAGGCGCAGGGCCGCTACACGGCCAATGTGCCACCGGGAAAATATGTGGTTCAGGGAGTAGGAGGCGAATACCAGAGCGCGCTGTCCGCGCCGAAGGATGTTGCCGCCGGCCGTTCGACAAGTATAGATGTCGCACTGAGCGACAAGCGCGCACCACGTTTGCCTAATGCCTGGCCGGGCCGCCCGCCGGGTCAAGGCGGAGGCGAAGCAGCCGGCACCGCACCATTGAAGCTGCCCGATGGAAACGGAAAGCAGTTGGTCACCGGAAAATGCACGGCGTGCCACGATGCTGCGCGCATCGCCAACGCCCGCTACGACCGCGCTCACTGGCTGGATATCATCGACGATATGCAAGAGTATGCGCGGGGCTCGGAAATTGCTCGTGAACTGACAAGCGAAGAAGTAAATGTCCTGCTGGATTATCTCCTCACCAACTTCTCCGATGCCAATGCACGCGGTCGGGGCAGGCAGACCGTCGACCCGAATAGTCGCTTGTCCAGGACACTGGTGACCGGTGCCGCGACAAAGTACGTTGCGGTTGAATTTGAGTTGCCCAAGACCAATGTCGAGCCGCACGAGATCACGGTTGATAACCAGGGAAACGGGTGGGTAACTCAGCGTACTGGCGGCCGTTTGGGACGGTTCGACACGAAGACGTTCACGTATACGGAATTCGATCCGCCTGCAGGAGCCACCAAAAAAGTTCGCTTGAATGGAATTGTTAGAGGCCTAGACAATAAACTGTGGTTCGTCGATGGCGGGCCCAATCGTCGTTTTCTGTACTACGACACAGTTTCGGAAACGTTCAACGTGTTCCCGCTACCGAAGCTCAAGTATGGCAACGCGACTGGAAATACGATGCGAGTCCATCCGAACGGAACCGTGTGGCTCTGTAACATCGGAAGCAATCAGATCATCCGCCTGGATCCAACTACCAAAAAGATCGATGTGTGGGAGGTTCCCGCCGGCGTGCAGGCGAGGAAGAACGCAACCCCCTACGGGATGGCCGTCGCCGGTGACGGCAAAGTGTGGTTCGTGGAAAATACCTTCAATCAACTCGGCCGCGTCGATCCCGCGACGGGCAAGATCGATGAATTCCCGATTCCGGTCAAGGGAGCGGTCACGCGAAAGATGGGATCGGATTCCGAAGGCAACATCTGGGTCGGACTCCACGTTCCCGGAAAGTTAATGAAGGTGGATTACAAGACCAACCAGATGACGATCTTCGATCCGCCAACCGAAGACTCCGGCGTGTATTCCGTTCAAGGCGATCCGAAGAGCAAAGTGATCTGGTTCAGCCAGCAGCACGCTGATCAGATCGCCCGTTTCGATCCCGCGACTCGGGCCTTTACGGAATTCGCGTTGGCTAACGCGGAAGAGGATCACCGCAGAATCGAGATCGATCCGACGAATTCAAATCGCATCTGGTGGACCGGCAACACTTCGGGCCGGATTGGTTACGTCGAATTGATCCGGTAAACTTCCGGACTCCTGAAACTGTAGGGGCGGTCTATGAAGATGTGTGAACGAATGACGCTGGTGCGTTATTCCCCTCCTTGCATCACCGCAAGGAGGGGAATACGCTCGATTCCAATTCGTTCACACCTGTAACGCGTTAAAGGCGCGACCTCACCTTCGGCGCCGTGCAGGATCTGGTTCTTACTATATGAGACAGCGGTGCTAGAACCTTTGTCCTAATTCATTCGTACCATTCTCAAGAACTGCCTTGGGACGCACAATACTTCTCACTCCCGCTTTCGGCCGACTCCACGGGACGTCTCCGTGGAGTTGACGAAATCTATAGAGGGAGTGAAAAACGGTAAACACGGATTTTCAGGGTGCAATCCCACGGGAGAAAGCAAGCATGACTGTCAGAAAATTGCGCATGATGTGCGCCGCGGGCGACGAGACTTTAGCCGAATGGGAAACCGAAACCATTAGTCCTCAACGCTTGGCCGAAATTGAAGTCGAGTTCCAGTCCAAGATGCGGCAAGGGTACTTCGCTGTAAACATCACCGACGGCAGGAATACGTTCATCAGTAAGTTTGATTCCAAGGCGGACATCCTGCTGATCCCGGCCGTCAGAGGCGGCTGATGGGCGTTCAGCCCGAGCCGGTTACTCCCGAGGCCAAAAGCAAACAACTGCTGTGTGAGATTCTCCCGCTAAGGGCGTTGCAGGAATTCCTCGAGAAAGACTACTTCCACCATGTGGGTAAGCTCGGGACCTACCGCATCTGCCGCAACTCTCAAACCGAGATATACCGCAAAGGCCGCCGCGCCGCTGCAGGCTGCTTGCAGTTGTCGGTCTTTGCCCCAAGCTACGATCGAATGGCTGCGGAATATCTGATCCTCAGCAACAACGAGCAACTCTACTGGAATAAAGCCAACATCTTCCCGGCGAGACGTGCCATTGATTTCCGAATTGTCGCAGCCGCCGCTCTGGATTTCGTGCTTCTTCTAAACCTCGCGTTGGCCCGCTGGTGGTAGTTTTGGAAAGTCCTTGCTGACTTTTTCGAACAACTCCCAGTGGAAGATTCAGGGCAACTGGTCGAACAATGCCTTCCATGCGAGGACCGGCTATCCAAATACTGGGGGGCAGAGCGGATGCATCGACGGCGGAAATTAGAAATAATCAAGAGCACGCCTCCTTACCAGAGTGCTGCACTTTGGGTTTAAACAGACGAGGAGGCTTTGCAATTCACCACACCTGCGTAAGATCGAGCACGAATCCGGGGAGTTCCGGATCTCCGCTGACCGACGCTGGATCCTCAAGAACCTTTGGCTGCTCGCTTTGCCGATAGATATGCACCTTACGGTCAAACGGGTCGATGAGCCAGCCAAGCTGAACGCCAGCCGCCAGATATTCCTCCATCTTTGACTTTTGCTGCCGGACCGTTTCGCTTTGTGAACGGTTCTCAATGACGAAATTCGGGACCACGGGTGCGAACTTCATACGTTCTTCTTTCGTCAGCGCATCCCACTTCTCGCGCAGAACCCATGCCGCATCCGGTGCTCGGACGGCGCCATTTGGTAACGTAAATCCGGCAGAGGAGTCGAAACAGTGACGCATTTGGTTTTGAGTCAGACTGAAGGCGATGCGAGGTACGATCGCACCTCCCTTCCACGCCGCTGAGGGTATGAACAAATCTGCAATCTCGAATTTCGAATCTGCAATTTTCAATATGTTCATTCCGAATTGAACGTTCCGGCGGAGTGCGTTAAAGTCTTATAACTATCGTCATTCAGTTTGAAACCGAGAGAGGGAAGTGCGATGAGATATGCGATTAGGCATTTGCTGTTAAGTGCTGCCTTGTTGTGGGTTGTAGGCGCGCGAGGACATGCCCAGGCTCCCGCGCAGGACGCAGCCCCACCGCAAAAGACGGTTCCGAATTTCGTGCCCGTCACCGATGCGATGTTGCGATCTCCCAAGCCCGAGGATTGGCTGTTGTACCGCGGTAATTATCAGGGCTGGGGCTACAGTCCGCTCGAGCAGATCAACAAGGGCAATGTCAAGAATCTGCAATTGGTGTGGTCACGCATGATGGCTCCCGGTCTGAATGAGATCACACCCATTGTTCACGACGGAGTCATGTATTTGGGCAATCCGGGGGACATCATACAAGCGATCGATGCCGGCACCGGCGAACTGTTCTGGGAATACCGGCATCCATTGCCGGCGCGGGAAGAGTTCCCAGCGATCCATGGGCAGCGCAAGCGCTCCATCTCGCTGTATGGCGACAAAGTCATTTTCGCCACCTGGAACAATTTCATCGTAGGGCTGGACGCTCGCACGGGCCGCCGGGTGTGGCAGAGCAATCGCGGCGGCAACCTGTTCGTCCAGAATTCCAGCGGTCCCATCGTCATGAACGGCCTAGTCGTCGCGGGCAGCACCTGCCAGGTGGCCGGCTTCGGCTGCTACGTGACCGGCCACAATGTGAGCGACGGCGAGGAGGTCTGGCGCAACGAGATGATCCCGCGTGCCGGCCAGCCCGGGTACGATACCTGGGGAGGCGCTCCGTTTGACAAACGCTGGATGACCGGCGTTTGGGGCCTTCTCACTTACGATCCCGAGCTGGACCTCGTCTATTACGGATCGAGCGGGGCCGGTCCCGCTTCCGAGGCACAACGCGGAACAATCGGTGGGACTATGGCGGGCACCAACACACGCTTTGCGATCAAGCCGAAGACGGGAGAAGTCGTCTGGAAGCACCAGACCTTGCCGCGCGATAATTGGGACCAGGAATGCACGTTCGAAATGATGGTCATCAACTCTCCGGTCAATCCTGACGCGAACGCCCCCGGTATGTTGGCCACCAATCCAAACGCGCGGCGGGGTCCGCGCAAGACTTTGACCGGCATTCCCTGCAAGACCGGCATCGCCTGGAGCTTCGATGCGGGGACCGGCGAATTCTTATGGGCAAAACAGACCGTCGAGCAGAACCTTATCTCGAAGATCGATGGAAAAGGATTGGTCAGCGTGAACGAGGCGTCGGTCATTTCCGACGTCAACAAGACTTACCGGATCTGCCCAACCTTTACGGGCGGTAAGGATTGGCCGATGGGCGCCTACAATCCCAAGACCAATATGATGTTCATGCCGCTTTCCAATGCTTGCATTGACGAGACGGCGCGCACCGATCGCGAAGCCAAGCCCGAGTTTGTCTACAACACGACCAATGTCGCTCATTTTCCGCCGGGCAAAGACAAGGTTGGTCGCATCGACGCGATTTCAGTAGAGAGCGGTAAAACCGTGTGGAGTTGGGAAACGCGCGTCGCGAATTACTCGCCAGTGCTGGCGACGGGCAGCGGCCTGCTATTCAATGGTGGCTTGGATCATTACTTGCGCGCGCTCGATGCCGACACCGGCCAGCTCATTTGGCAGACGCGCCTTCCCTCGCAGACGATCGGCGGCGCCATCACTTATTCGATCAACGGGCGGCAATATATTGCCATTGCCGCCGGCGGCGGGGCCGTGGCGGGAACGCAGGTGAGTATGACGCCTGAAGCGGATATGGCCGGCGGTAACAATGCCATCTATGTATTCGCGCTGCCGCAATAATTTACTTGGCGAGTAGCTTGAGGCGCACCGCTTGCGCGCATTCATCTTCGATTTTGAAATAGCGCGCCACCGCAGTGGCGCCGACGTCAAAGGGATGTGCCTCGCCGGGCCGCCGATCGGCTAACATCCTGAGCTTCCAAGCTGCATTATCGAACTGAGACTGGTTTCCCATGATGATGGTGGCGCCGGTGGTGGCCGCGATGGCTGCAAATTTCCGCACTGAAGCGAGATAGGTGTCGAAATGCGGCACGTCGTTCACGAAGTTGAATTCGGTACCACCTGAGTAGGCAACCGTCAGCGGCTTGCCGTTGTCATGCACCTGGAAGATTCCGCCAATCGTCCCGGGGGTGTGGCCTGGCAACAAATAAATAGTCACCGTTCGGCCGCCGAGCGTGATCTTCATGCCGTCGGTGGCGACAATGTCGCGCTTCGGCTTTCCCTTCGGAAAGCCATTGACGGATTCGTCGACCATATTCCAATCTCCCGCTCCCATGACAATATGCGCGCCATAGCGTTCCTGCATCAGCTTCGCGCCGCCGACTTCGTTTTGATGGGCATGAGAAATAAGGACGTATTTCACTTTGGCCGGATCGAGCCCAAGCTTTTTGAGGCCGCCGACAATGACATCCTCCGCGTCATAAACGCCCTGCGTATCGTAGAGAATGATTCCATCGCTGGTGGTCAGTGCCCAAGTAGAACGGGAAGGCGTGCCCATCCAATACAAATCGTCAAAAGCCTTTTTCGGCTCGAGATATGTGCTTCTCCGATTGGGGTTCTCCCTGGGCGCTGGAGCGTCTGGCCGAGCAGGAGCGTTCAGCGGCGCCACACAAAGTGCGGTGACCAGGCCGTAGAAATCAGGGGTGTCGTCGCGCCCTCCCGAGGCGTTCTTGCCGGCCGCAAGATGTCCTTCGATCGAATCCGGCGCTGGCCGCACAGTCTGGGCATCGGCAGCGTTCATGAAGGACAAGGCAACAAGCGCAAAAGTGATATTCCATTTTGAATTACGCATAATGTTTTCCCTGAGCTGTGTTTCCGCTTTCGTTGCACTAATGCTAGCACGACTGCTGGAAGAAGGGATCAGCCGCGCGCCCAGAGGCGGTTGATGAGATGGCCGGCTCTTTGTTCAATGGCCGCCATGGCATCGAGGATCACGTCCTCGCGGAAGCGGCGTGCTACAAGCTGAACGCCGGCAGGCAGATCTTCGACGAGGTCTATAGGCACAACACCGGCCGGCAGCCCGAGATAGTTCACACCGTAACTGTAGATCGATGCATCGAACAAATCTTTCGTCTGCGTCCGTCCTTGTGCGTCATAGTTCCACGGATAGGCCGGCCGCATGAGGAAGGGCGTCAGCACGAGCGGATAGGCATCGAAGAACACGTTCCACGCGCGCATTATCCGCGTTCGGTCCGCAAGTCCCGTCCGATAGCCATCAAGATCGAGAATCGTTCCGAGTTCATAGTACCAGGCAAAAATCTGGCGCACCTCGTTGGTTGCAAACTGTTCGACGGTTGGACCAAGCGTTCCCTTGAGCTCGGTGAGCAGTACAGTTAACCATCCGCGCGCCGGCTCCATGATGGATGGCGGTTCAGTCTCCACCACCTCGTATCCCGCATCGCTTAAATAAGCCGCAGTCCGGTCGATTAGACCGCTAATGCGAGGGTGGATTGGATATCCGTGACTGTTGCGTGTGACCGCAACGCTGATCGGTTTCGCCAGAGGCTCGCCGTCGAATGGCACGGGTACCCACAATGGATCGCGCGGATCGCCGGCCGCCATGACGCGCGTTGCGAGACGCACATCTTCCACGGTACGGGCAATCGCCCCTTGTACCGACGTGAGCTGGGCAAGAAAGCCGCGCTCGACGGCGGCCGAAGGATTGAACGCAGGGATCCGGCCCGGCGTGGGCTTGAGCGTTGTGACGCCGTTGGCGAAAGCCGGGAACCGCAACGAGCCACCGATATCATTGCCGTGATGGATCGGGCCGAAGCCCGCGGCTGCGGCGGCTCCGGCACCGCCTGAGGATCCGCCCGGGGAAGCGTCGGGATGCCAAGGATTCCGCGTGCGGCCGTGCAACGGGTTCACCGTCGTCACTCGCATCGAGAGTTCGGGCGTGTTGGTGCGGCCCACGATGATCGCACCAGCCCGGCGCAGATTGCGTACAAGCGGCGAGTCGCCGGGCGCAATGAGGTTGGCGAATGCTGGCACTCCGTTCGTTGTCGCCTGTCCCTCAACGTCGATATTCACCTTGATCGTCACCGGAACACCGAACAGCGGTCCAGGTGCGGCAAGATCCTTCAACGCGCGATCGGCAGCGGCCGCTTCAGCCAGAGCTTGATCCGTAAGGTCCATGATGATCGCGTTCAGTTTCGGGTTGAGCGCACGAATACGCTCTACGACCGACGTCATCACCTCCGAACACGAAAATTGCTTCTTGCGTATACCAGCAGCGACCTCGATCGCGCTAGCTTGCCACAATGGTCCGGTCATATTCGTCTCCTCATGCCTGCAGGACCAGCTTAATCGATTGAACAAGTTTTCTTTGCGGAGGAAAATGATTTTTCTCGGCGATCAAGTCTCGAGTACGACGACGGCGCATGAAACCAATTGATCGTGCGTGAGCGAGACGAAGAATCTCGTTGCGCCCATGGCGGTGGCTTTGGAGAGAGCTTCGCCGTGCAAACGGAGTTCGGGTTTTCCTGAAGGCAGGCGCTCGACTTCAATGTCTATCCACTTCACTCCCTGGGCCCAACCGGTGCCGAGGGCTTTGAAAGCAGCTTCCTTTGCCGCAAAGCGGGCAGCGTAGTGGATCTCTGGGTTCGCACATTTCTTGCAATAGGCGATCTCACCTTCCGTATATATTCGATTAAGGAACCGGTCACCAAACCGCTGAACGGAATCGCGAAGGCGGTCGTTTTGAATAACGTCGACGCCGATGCCGGTAATCATCAACTTCTATGTTACAGATAAAACGGCGGGATCAAATAACGTTCCTTCAATCGGAATTGCTCGGCCGGGTGCCAGGCATCATTCATGCGTTTTCGACCCGGCGGAGCGATCAAGGGGACCTGAGCCTGGGGCCGTATTCATCTCCCAATCCCATCGTGCAAATGAACCGCGTCCGGTTCCTCGCCTCTGTTGGCGCGCCTGGCTGGCCAATTATGAAATTGCGACAGGTCCACTCGAGTAGGGTTGTCGATATACGAGACACATCCGCCGCAACCGATGCCGTCGAGGGTGATGCGGCTGTAACAGCCCTGACGGGCGCTGTACTGGGTGTTCAGACTGCGGACTGTGTGCCGATTCTCATCGCGGACTCTCACGGAAGGGCTGTCGCAGCCGTTCACGCAGGCTGGCGGGGCACTGCGGCACGTATCGTTGAATCAACGGTCGCAAGACTGCGCGTGCAATTCGCACTCGAGCCGCAGGACCTGGTCGCCGCGGTCGGTCCCCATATCGGAGTGTGTTGCTACGAAATCGGCCTGGAGGTCCTCGATGCCATAGCCGATCCGGCTTTGTTTGAATACAAACCGGAATGGATGAAACCACATCTGAATCTCGGCGAGGGCAACCGGCGACAGCTCATAAATTCAGGGCTACGTGAGGAGGGAATCGAAGTTTCATCGTTGTGCACTCGATGCCGCGAAGATCTGCTTCACTCTTACCGGCGGGATGGCAAGAAAATGGGCCATATGCTCTCCATCATCGGCATTGTTCCATGAAAAAGGCACACGCCACTTTGGATCGAATTCTATCCAAAGCGGGCATCGCTTCGCGCACGACCACGCGCGAATGGATCGAGGAAGGCCGTGTCAAGGTTAACGGGCGCGTGATCCGAAATCCGGATCATTGGGTGGAAACGGTAAAGGACGTCGTTCACCTTGACGGGCTCAAGATTCGCGAAGAGAAAAAAATTTACGTTGCTTTGAACAAGCCTGGGGGAGTGGTTACTTCATTCGGCGATAACCGAAATCGCCCGACGGTTTACGATTACATCAAAAAGCTGGATCGCTGGGTATTCCCGGTCGGCCGTCTGGATATGGATACCTCCGGGCTTCTGATTCTGACCAACGACACCCAATACGGCGAGGCCCTGCTTCAACCGGAATCGAAGATACCCAAGACCTACTATGTAAAAGCCGCGGGTGTGTTCGCTGCCAGCGATTACTTCGATCTTGCTTATGGCCTTGATATTGGCCGTGGCGAGACGAGTGGACGAGCCATTGTTCGTGAGGTCCGTATCAGCGACAAACACACCTGGTTCGAGCTAACCATAACTGAAGGGAAGAATCGTCAGGTCCGGCGCATGTGTGACGCCATTGGCCATGCCGTTCTCAAACTGGTCAGGATTCGCATCGGGGATCTTTCGCTTGGGGATTTGCCGGTTGGCCAATTCAAAGTTCTTAACCATAAGGAAGCGCAAAAGGCACTTCAAAAATAGCAATTTTTAAGTGCCGGTGACTTCCGGTAGGATGTGTACCTATGAAATCACTCATTGTTGGCTTGCTTCTGGCGATGCAGGTTCAAGGCGTGGCTCCAAATATTTCCGGTTTTTCGATCCAGGGCACGACGATCAACCTGAATTCGTTTAAGGGCAAAAAGAACGTTCTGGTCGTCTTTTACCGGACCCAGGCTTGAGGGTTCTGCCGAGCGCAGCTCGGTGAGCTGCAAAAAAATTATCAGAAGATTAAAAGCCTCGGGGCGGAGATGGTCGCAGTGAGTGCAGATACCCCAGCCGATGGTCAAAAGGTAGCGACCGAGTTGAGCCTGACATATCCAATCCTTTCCGATATCTACAAAAATTTCATCCGGCAGTACGGGGTGCTCCATCCGACCGAAGGCATCGCTCGACCTTCAATGTTCATTGTGAACAAGGAAGGCAAGATTGTTTGGAGATACGTTGGAGCGGAAGCCAACGACCGCCCACCTATCGATACGGTCCTCCAGCAACTCGCTGCGGCGAAATGACCTACACGAGTCTGCCGGGGCCTTTCTTGTACCGATTCACGATCGCGTCGGCGCTCATATAAGCGAGCGCTTGAATGGTCAACGTTGGGTTGAAGCCGCTCATCGTTGGAAATGTCGAGCTGCCGATGATGAACAGATTCGGAATGTCCCAACTTTGTCCGTAGCGGTTTACGACCGACGTCTTTGGATTATCGCCCATGCGTGTGCCGCCCTCGTGGTGCGCACCGGGAGCTCCGGCGCCCATGGGCGAACGCCAGACTCGTGTCGCACCCATGGCTTTGGCCAGCTCTTCTAATTTCAGCAGCATGAACTCGATCCGCGCAAGCTCGTTGGGCCGGCGCCAGTCATAGGTCAGGCGCGGCGCGGGCAAACCCCACTGATCGTGCACGTTCGGATCGAGATCGATGGTCTGGTCGGCATAGGGCAGGTTCTCCGTTTGCGCGACCACGGCAGCGTACCGCGTAAAGTATTTCGCGAGGAAGTCGCGGTAGTCAGCGCCCCATCGCGGGATTCCAGGCGGCGGGTTGATGCTCATGGCGGCGCCAATCGGACCGGCCTCCAGGTCGGCGGGCGAGACCGAAATCTGGGCTCCGCGGATGAAGTTCAGGCCGCTATGGTCGAAGTTGTCGGCGTTGAAGTCATCGAGGCTATGCTTCTGGGCGCTGGGGCCCATGTAGATGTTGACAAACCGGTCGTCGAACGTGGCGAACACTCTGGGAGTGATGTGAGCCATGAGATGCTTGCCGACTTGACCGCTCGAGTTGGCCAGACCATTTGGGAATTTCCGGGTTTTTGAAAGCAGCAGCAACCGCGTGTTGTCGTAAATGAAAGGCGCAAGGATAACGAGTTCCGCCTCGATCGTGTTGCTGGAACCATCCGGTCCGTAGTACGAAACGCCGATCACACGCCCGCTGTTGTCACTATTTAGGCGGAAGCACATGGTACCGGTCAGCAATTTGAAGTTGCCGGTGGCATCGGCCTCAGGAAGTTTTGTAACGAGAATGCTGGATTTTGCGCCGACGTGGCAGCCGAACGCCTGGCAGAAACCGCAATAGGTGCAGCTCGCCCGCCCTCCGTACGATTGCGAGAGGATCGCGCGCGGCGTCGAAAACGGATGATAACCCAGCTTGCGAGCTCCCTCTTCGAAGATCACGCCCGACTGATCCGCCACGAGCGGCGGCAGCGGATATTCGCGGCGGCGCGGCGCTTCGAACATGTTGCCGCCTTCGATCTTGCGTCCCTGAAGGTTTCCGGCTTTCCCGGACACGCCGAGCTCGTATTCCGCACGATCGTAGAAGGGTTCCAGATCGGCGTAAGTCAAGGGCCAGTCGGCGAGAGAGGACTCTTTGGGAATCGCCGGCACTCCGTAACGTTCAATCGTGTGCGACCGCACGCGGAAGTCGTCTTCGTGAAACCGCCACGACACGGCGCCATAATGTACCGTGCCGCCCCCTGCCTGGTTGCCGTAATTCAGAATCGGCAACGGTTTCGCGGGCATATTCGCGTTTGGCCGCCAGGTCACTGGTTGACGTTTCGCGTTTGGACGCAGATCTTGCCGCTGGAAGTATCGCAATTCGTCCTGTCCACTGAAATCAGCGGTAGTCAGGCGTGGGCCTCGTTCCAGGCCAACGACTTTCAGGCCTGCTTTAGCAAGCTCGGCAGCAAGTATTCCGCCTACGGCGCCCATACCGACGATAACGACATCAGTTTTTTCCATTGCCATAGCTCGTGCCTCCGTCTATAGGCCAGTGATTGGCGCACGCTTGAACGCTTGTCTGCTCTCCATGTCGGTTCTGGTAAAAATCGGCTGTGCGCCTGGAAAACCCACCAGCCGCCACCCGGCAAAATCCTTGTTGCCGCCATAGATCGGGTCAGCAAACATGCCTTCCATCGTGTGCGTGCGGATCGTATTGAAAAACTCCTGTGCCGTGGGCCAGGTGAACTCTGTAGCTTCGCCGTGCTCGAGAGCCGTGATCACTTGGTCCTGACGCGCGGTATCCAGGCGAACGAACGTGTCGTTATAGGTCTTGCGGCAATACGCATCAAGCTGCGCAAGGCCACGCCGATAGAAATCCTGAAGATCGGCATAGGCGCCAGAGAGCGCAAGATCAATGTAATTGACCACTCCAGCATCGTGCGCGCCCGGTTTGTCAGGTGCACCGGGCATCAGCCGCTCGGCGAACGCCGAAACTATGGCGGCGTCGCTGCGGTTGAAAAACACACCGTGCCGCTCAGTTTCCGAATGGAGCTGAGCGTTTGTCTCCTTCCGCGCTTCGTTATTCTGGGCCGGCACGAGTTCCGCGCCTGCCATCGCTCCGGTACCAACGAGTGCGCGCACTAAAAAGGTGCGGCGCCCGGGATTGTGCTCGGTCATCTCCTTCCTCCTTCCGCCCCAGCACCATATTCCAGCTGCCGAACCGGGTCAATGTAAAAGCCGTATCGCTTACCGGGCGTTGCCAAATACCCGTTTGCGCAATCGACACTACGTTATAATGCCCCGGTTATGGAAACAGTCGGTACGAAGCCGCCGCTACGCGCCACGGATCGTTTGCGTCAAACGGTGGCGGCATTGGCCAAGCTGCTGGATCAGACAATGAGCGATATTCAGGCACTCGATTCCGAATTGCAGGAGCACACCCAGGTTTCGAAGGAGACCGACGAGGCAGCGGCAATCGCTCTGGATCGGCAGGTCACTAGTGCGGTCGAACGCATCCGCGGGGAGATGAAGGCGCAGTTGGACGTGGAGAGGGCGAAGCTTGCGCCCGAGCACCTTCGAGTCGCCGAGGAGGCTGTTGAGGCCGAAGTTGCCCGCGTCGAAGCTTTGATCCGGGAGGTCAACAGCGTGATCGACAATCCGGATACCGAGTTATCCGTGGTTATCAGGAAAAACGCTGAGCGCGCAGAACTCGAATCCTACCTTAAAGGTCTTCGCTTCAGGATTGCAGATCGGTAGGTGTCCACCTCTAACAGGCTGCTGAAAACTACAGTAGAGCGCTATTGGCCTAATTTGAGCGCGAACGTGATTTCGGTGTCGACACAGCGGGGGCCGCTGTCGTCGCGGATCGGGATGAACTTCCATTGTGTGACGGCACCACGCACCGCACTGTTCAGTACCGGATTGCCGTCGGGAATTCCGGTGACGGTCACGTCCCCGGCTTCGTTGATTCTTGCTTTCACCCGGACAACAGCTTGCGGATTGATCTTCAGGTAAAGCCGCAGCTCACCAGTGATTGGGGGATCCACGCGGGCCTTTAGACGCGTCAACGCAAGCTGCGACGGCATCGTCAAACAGGCGCCGGCGTTGTCGCCTTTTGGCACGCTGTTGATATCAGCGTTCTTCGTTTCGTCGCATGAGATCATTTGAGCGCGGAGGTCTTCTCCGAACGAAGGTTCGGGCAGCAGCTCGGAAATTCGGCCGCGAAGAGCGCTCATGGCCGCCCTATTACCCCCGGCACAGGTCCGGTTCCACTCCTCCACAAGAGCGGATAGGGCTTTCCGGTATTCATTCCTTACATAAGCCAGCGCGGTCGTGCTTCCGTTATCCTTCGCTTCGGCGAGCTGGCTATAACCGGCTGCTGCTTCCTTGAAACGATGCGCGTCGAAAGCGCGTTGCCAATCGACCACTGATCGATCCTGTCCGACTTGGATTTTGCCCCGGGTAAGGTCGGCGTATTCGCGAGCCAACTCGTGTTCGGGCGAGAGCGCTAAGGCCATCTCGAAGTTGGACAGCGCGTTCAAAAGGTCGCCGCGCTTGTATTCGGCCGCTCCCGCCTTATAGGCCACCTCCGCCGCCTGGGGGTTCAGGGCTTCGAGCGCGGCGCAGTTTGGTCCCAGCGATCGACGCAGGTTGAGGAATGATTGGATCTGACCAGAGCCCACGAGCGCGCGGGCCTCTGTTTGAGCTGTGGAACACCGGACTTTGAATTGTTCCGCTTTTGCATCGGAGGCTACTGCGACGACCTTTGGCGAGAACAGGTCCGCATCGAGTGCATAGCCGGGATTCAAAGCGTACACTTCCACGAAGTATGACTTCGCTTTGACCGTATCGTTTAGACCAATGTGTGCGAGCGCCAATCGCACTTTCGTGTCGATCTTTTCCGGTTGTCTCCCAGGTTGTGTTTTAAGCACATTATCGATGCGTGTCAGCAACGCGATTGAGTCGCTGAACCGTGCAGCATAATAAAGCGCTTCCGCATGAGCCAGAGCATCCTTGACGTCGTCCTGCGACGCTTGTTGGGCGGCGGCCTGAACCGTCGTCAATAGAACAAAAACAATTCCGAGCATGGAAGACCTCTACGGAAAATTCACCTGGATCGCTGAGTCCTTTTCTGTGATCCGGTAGCTTTTTGCTGGGAAGTTGGGATTCTCGAAGACGAGAACACCTCCAATGGGAACGCTAATGTCGCTCAGCGGTGTCTGTCCGAGTGGACGCCGCTGTGCGCCATCGAGAAAAACCTGGGCCCAAGGTTTGGCATTGATCTGTAGGGTTACTGAAAAGGTAATCGTTGCTGTCGCCGTTTCGTCAGGCTTGATCTCGTGGCTGGCGGTCGTACGCAGATCGCCATGGCGGTACTCCAGTGTCTGGCGACCCGCAGGTAACTCTAGAGTCGTGGGCGTTGATCCCACATATCGATCGGCCGCATAGATTTCGGCTGCAATGGGTGAACTAACGGCCAGCTTTCCCACTGCAGTCGACGTGGCTATAGGTGGCGGCGCGGGAGTTCTAACTACTAAGACCCGCCTTGCCGGAGTCGGTTCCGGTACGGGATCAACGGCCGGTGCCGGTATATCTGATGAGACGGGCACGGGTTGTGGGGCGGGGGACACATCGCGGCGGAAATCCAATTCGCGAGGCCGCGCCTTTTGCGCGGCTGTAGCGGCCAGCGCGTTGGGATTGAGGCGGTGAGATTGGACGATTCGGAGAATCCCTCCCCCGGCGGCAAGCATCAGGATCAACACAAACGGAAGCTTTAATCGAAATTTTCTTTTGACGTCCCTTTCGGGAGAACCGGTCCGCGCCGGCGCAACAATGAATGGAACATCCTCTCGGAATGGAACATCCTCTCGGCTTTGCTCGGGCGCCGCAGCACGAAGACTTTGCAACAGAGCTCGTGCTCCTGCGTTTTCCGGCTCGCGGTGAAGCGTTTTCAAAAGGATGATCTCGGCTGCCTTACGATATTTTTTCCGTTCGTCCGGAGTGCCGGATTGTTCCAGCAACATACGCGCATCGTGTAAATCCTGTCGGACTTGCGCGGAAAATTCTTGATTGAGCATACGCGCTGCAAAGCACGCCAGAGACCAAAAAGCGGACCTCGTTGGTTCCAGGAAAGATAGCCCTACTCTAGGTGGGATCCGTCAACAAAGTTTGTGTACAGCACGTATAATGTGGACACCGTTTGAACCATCTCGATTGAATTTCGTGGAGCTTACCATGCGAAACGCAGTCCTGTTGATAATCCTCAGTTCAGTTGTCGCCCGGGCGCAGACATCACCGTTGTCTCCGGAACAGCGAGCGACCTTTCACGGAAGACAGAGTGAAGCGATCGAACCGTTCCATGTTGTCGGCAACATCTATTACGTTGGCGCAAGGAACATCGCCTCATATCTGATCACCACGCCAGAAGGACACATCATGATCGACACGGGAACAAAGGAGATGCATGACGTGATCCGGGCGAATGTCGCCAAGCTTGGTTTCAAGTTGCAGGATATAAAGATCCTGCTGTCTGGACACGCCCACTTCGATCACGTACAGGGACATGCGGCCATGAAGAAAGTAACCGGCGCAAAAGTCATGGCGATTGGTGACGATGCCCGAGCGCTATCGGCCGGAGCCGACTTGTCACCTCTGGGCGACGAAGGCTGGGAGCCCGTCAAAGTCGATCGTGTGCTGAAGGACGGCGACACGGTCACACTCGGTGGAACCACATTGCGGGCAGTCTGGACACCCGGCCACACGCCGGGCTGTACCACATGGACCACCAGGACCGAGGAAAAAGGCAGGGCCTATTCGATCGTGTTTCAGGCTTGTGGGGGCCCCAACGCCGGCGTGAAGTTGGTTGGCAACACGAAGTTTCCTAAGCTTGTGGACGACACGCTCCGGACGTTTCAGATTCAGAAGGCGCTAAAGCCGGATATTTATTTGCCAATGCACCCGGAGAGTTACTTTGCCGGGAAGGTCGAACGGATCAAGGCCGGCGAAACACCGCATCCTTTGCTCGACCCGGACTCCTACGCAAAATTGATTGCGGACACAGAAGCAAATTTTCAGAAACGCCTCCAGGAAGAACGCGCAAAGGCATCGACCTCCGGAAAATGAAGGCCGAAATCGCGGTAGTATAAGCGTATGGGTGGCACCAACCCCTACGTCAATCAGGAGGCGCCCGCTCCGGCGACTCAAAAATTTACGATCACCTTTCTTCCCATGAACGTCACGGTGGAAGTCGATCCGGAAAAGATCCCGTATGGCGTGACCGGCCTTCCAGGCAGCATTCTGGATATTGCTCTCGCGCACGGAATCGGCGTCGATCACGCATGCGGTGGCGTCTGTGCCTGCTCGACCTGTCATTGCATTGTTCGCGAAGGTCTCGAAACAATTTCAGAAATGAGCGACGCCGAAGATGAAGAGCTGTCGTTCGCGCCGGGTCTTACTCCCAACAGCCGGCTCAGCTGCCAAAGCGTTCCGAATGGCGAACGAAATCTCGTGGTGGAAATTCCGAATTGGAATCGGAATGCGGTACGCGAGGGGCACTAGGCCCGCTAGAAAATCCTCTTAGTGCCGCACCCAACCTCGGTATAGAATGGGTCCGCAACCCTGACACTGGTACTAAATAAGCAGGCGTGCGACAACAATGCCGCCAAAGAGTGAGCTGACAATGAACGCACGAAAATACGTTTGGATTTTCACTATTGGTCTTCTATGCGTCTTATGTGCTGGAGTGGTATCCATTGCCGCACACCCCCAGCAGAATCCGCCTCAGGAGAATACGCAGGCGCCGCCTCCACCAACCGATCCCCAGGATCCTCGATTCAAGCTGAATGTCGAAGTCGAGTTGGTGAACATTACAGCCACAGTGCTCGATGAGCAAGGCAAGTACATGGACGGGCTGAAGCTCGAGGACTTTCAGGTCTTCGAGGATGGGGAAGAACAAAAGGTTTCTTTCTTTTCACATGACCTGCGCGTGCCGATCAGCGTCGGTGTTCTGATCGACAATAGCGGTAGTATGCGGCACAAGTTGCAGCAGGCGTTGCAGACCGTGCGAGAAATCGCAACTGCCCTGGGCCCACAAGACGAAATGTTCGTGATTTCCTTCAATTCCGATGTGGATGTTCGCCACCACTTCACAACCAACATGCAGGAGATCCAACGTAGCTTCAGAGATCTCAAGGCGGGCGGCGAAACTGCGGCATACGACGCAATCGAGCTAGCCGTGAACGAGGAAATGAAGAAGGCAAAGCACAACAAGAAAGTTTTGCTTCTGGTCACGGATGGTTTCGATACCAAGAGCCACATCAATTCGACGCAGGTTGAAGACGTCCTGAAACGCGCTCAAGTTCTCGTCTATGCCATCGGAATCGATGATGACGACGACGATCCGCTCGTGTTAAGACGGACGCGCTACCACATCTATCACTACATGCTCGGCCGCCTCACCAGCATTAGCGGCGGACGCGCCTTCCGGCTCTTTACAGGCAGAAACTACGCCCTGAACAGCCTGGCTCAGGTGCTTCTGGAAGAACTGCATCAGCAGTACACGCTCAGCTATTATCCGGCATCCGGGCGGGATAAGAATGCCTGGCGTCAAGTCGAGGTGAAGGTCAAGAAGGCGGGTTCGCAAATCCGGCATCGCACCGGATATTACGTCAACCAGGCCAGTAAGGCTTCAAATTAGAGCCCCTGCATCTCAAATCCGAAATTGGACGATATCAGAATTAGACTTCGCATTTCCGATAGTCCAATTTACGATTTCGAAATTTCGGATTTGAGATGCGGGAGGGTTACCCTCCCGTTGTTTACTGATATCGTACCCAGCCGGCAACCAGGTTCTGCATGAGTACTCCCTCTCTGTTGGAACGTCTGACCGCGCATCGAACGCTCAGCGCCGCGCCCCGAGAGCAGATCGCATGGGTTGCCGCGCACGGCGGACTCCGTCATCTCGATTCGGGCGCTGTGTTGACTTCGATGAAGGGACAAGTCGAAGGACTGCATGTTGTACTTTCAGGGCACCTGAGCATTCACGTCGATCGAGGGACCGGGCGCCGGAAGATCATGGAATGGCGCGGTGGGGACGTTACGGGCCTGATGCCGTATTCGCGGCTGGTTGCGCCGCCCGGAGATGTCGTGGCCGAAGAGCCGACCGAGGTGGTCACGGTTTATCGGAAAGACATACCTGAAATGATCCGGGAATGCCAGGAACTGACCGCGATATTTGTCCACATCATGGTTGACCGTGCGCGTCACTTTACGTCCAGCTATCTCCACGACGAAAAACTGGTTTCCCTCGGTAAGCTGTCGGCTGGACTGGCGCACGAACTGAACAATCCAGCATCGGCGTTGGCGCGAAGCGCCAACGCGTTGCCGGAAAGCCTGAGGGGAGCCGATCTGGCGGCCTGGAATTTGGGCGCCGCCGGACTCCGCAAAGAGCAGATGGCAGCTGTCGAAAAAGTGCGCGCAGCTTGCCTCGCCTGCGGCATCCCCCCGGTGCTCTCCCCTCTGGAACAGGAACAGCGCGAGGAGTCGATCGCCGCCTGGTTGGCCCACCACGGAGTAGAGACCGCGTTAGCCGAGACGCTCGCCAGTACTGAGATTACATTCGAAATGTTGAACGAACTTGCCGGACTAATGGATGGGCAGTTGCTCAACACCGCCGTTGAGTGGGTTGCAGCGGGTTCTACCGCACGCCGTCTGGCCTCCGAAATTCATGAGGCCGCCTCACGGATCCACGACCTGGTTGGCGCCATCAAGGAGTTCACGCAAATGGATCGGGCTGCCGTCCCCGAGCCCGTTAACGTGGAGAGAGGTTTGGCCAGTACGCTCGTTGTTTTGAGAGCCAAGGCCAAGAGCAAGTCGGTCCGTTTGAGTCTCGACATCGAGAACAATCTACCCCCGGTCCAAGGATTCGGTGGCGAACTCAACCAGGTCTGGGCAAACCTGATCGATAACGCTATTGACGCTGTGAGGGAGGGTGGGCGCGTTGAACTGCTCGCCAACCGCCGGGACAGCGATGTCGTGATCCGCGTAATCGACGATGGACCGGGCGTTTCAAGCGACATTCGCGATCGCATCTTTGATCCCTTTTTCACCACAAAACCCGTAGGCCAGGGGACGGGACTTGGACTGGACATCGTCAGGCGGCTGGTCCAGAGGCACAACGGACAGATTGAACTAGACTCCGAGCCGGGACGCACCGAGTTTCGGGTAACGCTCCCCGCCGCCGAGGTTAATTGAAGGAGGCGCTGTTGGCCGAACCCGTCATTCTCGCCGTTGATGACGACCCCCAGGTGTTGGCAGCTATCCGGCGCGACTTGAGATCACGCTACCGCGCAGACTATCGCGTGTTAGCCGCGAATTCCGGCGAAGCGGCATTGGATGCCATTAGGGAGCTGAAAGCGAGAGGCGACACGCTGGCGATGCTGATCAGCGATCAGCGCATGCCTGCCATGCTTGGCGTAGATCTGTTGACACGGTGCCGCGAAATTTATCCGGTGGCGCGGCGCGTGCTGCTCACCGCTTATTCGGATGTTAAAGCCGCCGTACGGGCGATCAATGAAGCGCATCTGGACCACTATTTTGAAAAACCCTGGGATCCACCAGAGGAACATCTCTTTCCCGCAATT
>Ga0209470_1000464_pt1 | contig 32296 bp, 28 predicted proteins | sample GraSoiAngelo_125_FD_185882 | JGI IMG/M metagenome (GOLD analysis project Ga0209470, IMG submission 185882) | Grasslands soil microbial communities from the Angelo Coastal Reserve, California, USA - 14_0927_05_40cm (SPAdes) (version 2) | ecosystem: Environmental > Terrestrial > Soil > Grasslands ... | reverse complement strand
TCCTGAGACAAAAACATAGCCGCCAGGACCAACTAGTCGTGCGATGTTACGCAGGCACCTTTCGGAATCGGCTCGGGCCATGTGGCAGAGAAAGTTGCTGGCGACCACGATGTCCTGAGGCCCGAGAGTGCTTATAAGTTTCGCGTCAGCGGCGTCCCCAAGCTGCCACATTATCCCTTCCCTGAGCCACGATTTGACTCTGGCCTGACCGCTTTCCCAATCGAACATTTCAACCATCTCAGCCTTGGTCAATCGTTCAAAAATCGAAGCACCGATCAACTGGGAGGTATGGGGAGTGTAAATGCCGTTCTCGGCGAAGCTGAGTATTTCCTTCGAAATATCCACCGCATGCAGGAGCACTTTTAAATCGGGCCGCACTGAGCGAATGGTCCAGAGGATTGAATAAACCTCGGCCCCGATACTGCAACCCAACACAGCAATTCTCAAAGTCGAGCCGTGGGGTTTCTGCTGGGCCAGGCGGCGCATCAATTGCAGCGCTGGACGGTTCCGTAGGAAGAACGTGCCGAGATACATTTCGCGATTGGGTCGCAGGCAAACCAGCGTATGCAACCACGCTCCGTAGGAGCGGACGGGATGCAAATCGCGCACACGACAAGGGAGGCGCTCCCATATCCACTTATTCAGCCGCAAGTAAAGGCCGGCAGGAGACTTTCCTAAGACGCGCAAGCGTGCCGCCTTCGCCAGGATTGGATAAGACAACTGGCTGTTTAACACAAGGTTCTCTCTGCTGCTTCGCTATCGACTGCGCGTCCTCAGCCGGAAAAATCGCGAGGTACTCTGGTTCGGGAGCTTAACAAATCACTCGGTCGTCCGGTCTGGGCGCCTTGCCTGGCTCAGACATTGTGAAGGAAGATAGCAGAATATTGTTGATCCAAAGCTTCACGACACTCCTTTGTCTTCTGCCTGATTGCGGATTTCACTCTGTCTGCGTCGTTCTCCAGCTCGCAGAATTTTTGGATCAACCTCTGAGCATCTAAGGTGTTGATGTCTAGGCAATATTCTGCCAAACCCATTTGAGTCATTAAGGAAACTCCCTTGTGATGGAATGTAATACTTATTACTGGCTTCCCGAGGAGTAGCGATAACAGAACATTGTGAAACCGAGTTGCGACCACGAGGTCGGTAGAAGCAACTTGAGATAAAAGCTGATCGACAGAGGCAGCGGGTTCATTGAAGAGGCGTCCTTGAGTTGCTTTCAATCCACTCTGTGTCAACAATTCAGTGAAATGCCGCGTGACAGGTATGTCGTAAACGTCGCCGATCAGCAAACGAACGTCATAGTTACGAACGAGCAGCGAATGTACTAGGGTGGCAAGGGCGTGGAGATAGGACAGATGCGTCGCATTACTGGGTGTCTCTACGCTGTACCTACCAGGATCATCCATCAATCCAATGCCGATTACGCGCCTGGGACGTTTGTAAACATGAGGAGAAGGCACAACGACCTGATCCAGGTTGAACACCAAGTCGGGATAGACTGGGTCATTATCTGTCGAAAAGCCGATCATTCTGAGGCAGGTGAGGGTAGAAGTATCTCGGAAAGACCGATAGTGTGCGAGGGAGAGGGCTGACTTGATCAACCACTTGCTGAGGGGGTGGTATATGGGACCAGCGCCAACGCTGACAAAGAGCACCTTCCGCCGAAGCAGCCTAGCTATCAAAGACCATTTGAATACATCATAGGGCCAGCCTAGGGCGTTACTATAGGCATCCGTGAGATATCCCGTACCAGGAAATATGAGCGTGTTGACGCCTATTAAGATGTGGAATATCCTGAACCAATCTAACAACTCCCTCGGCATCCCGATCAGTAATTGTCGGAGTACCCTGATGACGGGGTTGGTAGATCTCATGTACCATTTGGCAGCAGATTTTTGTGGAAAGCGGATTGAAATGGGAAAAGCAGGTATTTCATATCTGAGAGAGGTGTCTGTAACGTTCCAGCAAATGCATTTGAATTCTGCATCGGGAAAATACTTCCGGGCATGAGAGAGGATCGTTTGCAGCGTGATTTCGTTACCGAGGTTCCCAACTCCAAATAGGCCAAAGAAGGCGATCTTTTTTTTCTGTATTCTAACGTGGCAGCTGAACTGCTTGGGAGTCTCCTGCAAATTGTTTGGCACCCGGGCGTTGCCCGAGTACGAGGCGGTGTTCATGGGGAATCCTGCGATGTTGTTGCCCTCCGAGCGGCGGTAGTTGTTCAGTTTAGAGCGTTGAGAAGTTCCTCTAACGGGCGAGCAGTACGGCCACGCGGGTATAGAGACCACATGAAGCAGCCAGGGCCCAGCACAGAACCATGGCAACAAGCAAGACACGGTCGCGAGCAATTGGGACCACAATCATTCGCGGCCTGCGTTCACTCGGGAATTCGATCGGGTGGTAATTCAACTGAGTGACGCAGCGGATACTTCTTCCTCAGCCGTCAATTCAGCAAGTTCGTGCAAGCATTGCTCTCTTGATTTCATTGCGGGTGTGGGACTAAGTCCGGCAATCTCGTATATGTGCTTCCAGCGATATACCCAGTCGTGGCGATGAGCAGCTTCAAAGGCGTTGCGTCGGCTGATGGTGAGCATGCGATCTGGCTCGGCCATGAGATCTCTGAGCACATCTAGAGTGTCTGATCCGTCAGGGTGCATTTCAATTACTACATCGGGCCATCCAAAAAGCGTCTGGAAAGCCGGACAATTGGGTGACTGCCCGATTAGCACCGCCCCAGCCGCTGTTCCTTCGTAAAAACGCAAACCAACGATCGGTTCCGCTCTCACCTCTGGTTCGCCCATCATTCCAGGCCCCACCGCAAAGAACTTGCTTCGCTTCACCAGGTTCGCCAGCATCTCGCGGTGCTGGGAATAATCGCGACCCTTTATCGAGGTCCCTATGAGGGTATCATACACGTAGAAAATGCGCTGTCCTGCTGTAACCTTACGCAGCGCATCATGTACTCCCTCGAATCTCCGACCGATACTGAGCACGTCTATTACGCGCGCCGGGGCATTCGGACAGGGATTAAAGTTGGCCACGTCCACCGCCGTCGGGACCCAATGGCATTTTCGGCCTAGTATCCGGCTGAGTGCCGCAGCACTGCTTTCGTGGCCAAGGGCGATGTGATCGAACTGTGCCAAGGCGGGTAGCCAATATTTGTATCGTGCGAGACCCGCGACATACAATTCATCCAGCCAAAGCACGCTCGTCCTGCAGTGATCCCTCCAGCCTTGGACGGCATTTACATAAAGTAGATCCCAGATGTTTTGGCACACCGCAATGAAGAGATCATATTCCTTGGTAAGTCGAACGGGTCGAAGGCCCGGGTTCGCGTAGACAAGCTGACGAGTCATGTCCTTCCATATCAGCTTGCGCAGCCACCGTTCTCGAAAGCAAAACCCAGGTCCAGGCTCCAACGCGAGAAGGTCCACAGTGTCCAACCCACACAACACATCCTGAGCTTCGTATCGGTTGCATTGAAATGGCATGCGAGCGAATCCTCTCCAGGTTGGCATGCAAACCCGAGGTGCGGGCGATGACTCCGATGGTTGCGACAAGCATCGTCCCCCACGAGTCGGGATGTCACCGATCGTCATTTTATCGCTGTGCCCAGAAAGACGGATTGATATCAGATGCTTCGTATTTCCTCATCGAGTCGTGCAGATAAAGATCGAAACGTATCACACACGCTGCCCAGCTACCGGGTACATGGGCAAGCCAGAAACCAGACCATTGTTTCATGGCCCACACTGGACCCGCGGTCAGTTAGATAGCCACCGTGCAGCTCCGCCAAAATGATAAGCCGTCACAAACGCGAAAAAGCCGCTCAAAATAACGATCACAAACACTGCCCCGAATCTTATCGAGACCGGGCGGCGGAGTGCAACGCCCTTACCGTTGCAGCATTTCAACATTTTGATGGTCGGGCAACCGTGTAGCGTCTAGTTACTGCAAGAACAAGCTCCAGCCAGCTGGAAGAGTTGGGCCAAATGCCGCACTGACGTAAACGTTGTCGTTCAGGTACCAGATCGCTGTCTGACGCGTCCCGCCGTTGTAAAGAACATAATCCGGTCTGCCGTCTCCGTTGAAGTCGGCCGTAGCCGCTAGCGCCCACCCACTGGGAATGCTCGGTCCATAAGCGCCTCTGACCAACGTCCGCCCTGATAGATACCAAATCGCTGTTCGGTGAGTAATGGAATTAAACAAGACATAATCTCTATGGCCGTCGCGATCGAAATCTGCTACCCCCACCAGGCGCCAGTTGACCGGAAGAGTTGGCCCGAAGGCCCCACGAACGAAAACGTTGTTGTTCAGATACCAGATCGCTGTCTGGCGCGTGCTTGCATTGTAGAGCACATAGTCCGGGTTATTATTACCGTTAAAGTCGCCTGTAGCCACCAGAACCCAGCCATCGGGAAGGCTTGGCGCATATGCGCTTGCGATGCGCGTTGGCCCCGACATATACCAAATCGCTGTTTGATCGGTAGTGGAATTGAACAGTGCGTAATCTGGATGCAGGTCACGATTGAAATCCGCCACACCGTCCAGGCTCCAGCCAGCTCTAATGCTTGGACCTAAAGCGCCATCCTGATAAATGTTGTTGTTTAAATACCAAATGGCTGTTTGGTGGGTGTTGGGATTACTGAGCACATAGTCCGGGTGGCCGTCGCTGTTAAAATCGGTAATTACAGCCCTGCCTGCGCCAGCTACCAACGGATGCGGGTAAGTATAAGGTGTGTAACCCGGCAGCGGTGTGTTGTTGAAGTAATCCAAGCCTTGCACGAGACCTGGGCCTAAACCCGCGTTAACGGCCAGAGCAAAATTGATATGCGACCCGTCGGGCGTGTAAGTGTTGTTCCACGAGTAGCAGCCTTCCCTGACTTGGTTGAGCCATCTCGGAGTAAGGTTAGCTCCAAGGAGGTCGCCTGCTCCCGACCCTGGCTGGTCAATCGCTCGTAGCACTCTGCGAATTTCGTAGCCTTGGCCCGCTGCCCAATGTGCGTCGCCCGGAGCCCACTGGCGAACGGTCAGAGTGTTACTGGTATTGCTTTGGATATAATAATTTGCTCCGTCTGAGGGACGGCTAAATGCATAGGAAACCCACTGATTCGTTGTCCACGTTTTTCCCGTAACCGTCACCGTGACTGGATCGACACCAGAAGCCGAAGTGACTGTCCCACTATCAAATAGATACGAAGTATGTCCGTCGATATGAGTTACACCGTCCGACTCCGTTACATTGTAGTCCCAATCATTTTTACCAGTCGCGCCAAAAAAAGTATCGTAGGTGTGCAAAGACCGATAGGTCTGCAAGCCGTAACCTCTTGGTCTGCCGCCGTCGAAAGTGTTGTAGTGCGCGATCATCGTACCACCGCGAATCCCGTCCATCGTGACGCCGGGCAAGCTCCAGTGGTAGTCATTGTTGTAAAGTTCTACTGCCCTACCTGACCGGCCACGTCCACCCTCTGTGCCGTGATTCAGTATCTCCGCGTTGAACAAATGGGAATGTCTCAGAACATATTTCCCGCCATTGTGGGAGTCGATTCCCCCGCTCGCAGAAAAAACTCCGTTCTGCGTGTTGTTGATATACCAATCCTCGAAGAAAAAGAAGTCGGGGCCTCCGTAGCCAGCCGGTTGCGCCCAATTCTCATCGCCATAGAGTCCGCCGTTGTCAGCTCTGTTTTGACACCTTTGTCGCGGCAAATTGTCCTCAACTATGTGATCCGCCACGCCACGGATAGTACCGGCTATTACAATACCATGTAGCGAGCCTATGTTAGTTAGGTGAAGATGATCTAACCTGACTGAAGTCGAATTTCCAGACACCTTGAGCACATCGTTCAGAGTTTGAGCGTGGCCGGGGGCATTTGTAAATGTAATCCCAGTTATTCTAAGGGACTGTCCAGTGTTGACAGTGCAAATAAAAAAATCATATCCAGCTGAGGTGGGAAGGTTGTCCTGCAAAATGGTTCGATCGTCGCACACCCCGGTATCCGAGTTCACCGTGGTTTGCCCCTGAATCGTGATGCTCTTCGTGATGATAACCATGCCCGTCCAGACGAATGTTCCCGCAGGCAGCGTGATCGTGTCTCCATCCACAGCTTGTGTGTTGTGAATCTGCTGCACATTTGCTGCTGATCCGTTGGAATGGTAAACTGTGGCCTCGCAGCGCGAGCCGAAAAAGCTGCTGAAAATAAGGATAAACAGAAGAAATCCCGACACCTTCATAATTGCGGCTTATCGTTCCTAGCGATTCGCCGCCCGCCTTCATATCTGAATCAATTGTCATGGCAAGTAAATTTTTCTGCTTTCAGCAATTTATTTCGCAAGTCCCTGGTCGATGAATGTCTCCAATCCGACTGGCGTAATCCTGCATCTGAATATTGATTTTGCCCGTGAGCTCGGCGAGACGCCTGCATGGTCTTTCCGTACTCGTGCGCTTTCCAGGTGAGATACGAAGGACCTCGAAAGGTCGGATTGGCGGCTTGATTCTGAGTCCCGCCCGATCCGAAAAGAAGTTAAGACGACCCTTGAGGCTACGTACGGGCGGAGGCATTTGGCTTTCCTATTCCATAGACACCGGGGCACAGCATCGGACTCGCCTCCGGCGAAAGAATATTGCGTCCATCAAAAATAAAGCCAGGCTTCAGCATAACCTGCCGAATCCGGTTGTAGTCCAGGTTTCTGAACTCGTCCCATTCGGTGAGGATGGCCACGGCGTGGGCACTCTCGACTGCAGCGTATGCGTCTTTCTCCACGGTGATCCGCTTCTGAAAGCTTGCGCCGGGAAGCGCGGTTGCCGCCTCTAAATCGTGACGAATTGCTACCTCCGTCACGCGAGGATCATAGATTGAAAGCTGGGCCTGTTCGTTTAAAAGATCGCGACACACGTAAATAGCTGGCGATTCCCGGGTGTCGTTCGTATCTTTCTTAAATGCAAAGCCAAGGATCGCGATTCTCTTTCCGGCCACCGTATTGAACATCGTTTCCACCATCCGCCGTGTGAAACGCGACTTCTGCCAGTCGTTGATTTTGATTACTTGGGACCAGTACTCGGCCACCTCATGCAAACCGTAATGTTCGCACAGGTAGATCAGGTTCGATATGTCCTTTTGGAAACAGGAACCGCCGAAACCTACGGAGGCTTTCAGAAACTTGGGCCCAACGCGGGAGTCCCTGCCAATGGCCGCCGCCACTTCATCCACATCCGCTCCGGTGGCTTCGCAGAGGGCTGAAATGGAGTTGATTGATGACACCCGCTGCGCTAGGAAAGCGTTGGCTACCAGCTTCGAAAGTTCCGAGGACCAGATGTTGCTGGTGAGGATTTTTTCGTGTGGAACCCAACGGGCGTAGATCTCCACCAGTTTCTTGCTGGCCGCCCGACCGCTATTCGTGTCGTCGTTACCGATCAGCACGCGGTCCGGATTCTCCAGATCCTGAATGGCGGTGCCTTCGGCCAGGAATTCCGGGTTGGACAGGATTTCAAACCGGCAGCCCCGGCCATTAGCCTTGAGTACGGCCCTCAGTGATTCGGCCGTTCGAACCGGGAGGGTCGATTTTTCAACGACAATTTTGTTCCCGTTGGACACTGCGGCAATTCGCCTCGCGCATTGTTCCCAATACCTGAGATCCGCGGCTCTTCCTGCGCCAATGCCGTAGGTTTTCGTTGGAGTGTTGACGCTGACAAAAATCATGTCCGACGCCTGAATCGCCTCGTCGACGTCCGTCGAAAAAAAGAGGTTTCTCCCCCGGCATTGCTTGACCACCTCGCTCAACCCAGGCTCATACACGGGAAGTTGATTCGAATTCCAGCCCGCGATTCGTTCCTTGTTAATATCAACCACCGTCACCCGGACGTCCGGACACTTCAGGGCAATCATGGCCATTGTGGGACCGCCTACATGCCCTGCGCCGATGCAGCAAATCTTCATTGTTCAGCGTGTTCTGCCGCGCGCCTTCCTCGCTTCAGGAGAGCGGGCTCCATGGGGCTTGAATCAGTTACCCGATAACATCATCGAGTTATTTGTGAGGCTCTCGCTCTCTTTTCTTACTGTGAGGACGCCGAAGGATAAAAGAGCAGCCTTGCGTACGCATAGGCGGCTGCTTCGCTTACGACTTCCTTTAAGCCCGCGCTATAACGCCACCAGCGCTTGGCGTCATAGTCCGGATTTGGAATTGCGATAACGCCTACGGCGACTTTATCGCCAAGAGCTTTCTGAAAAAGGAGACGAGTACGGCGCGCATGTACGTCTTCAGTGACTACATTGATTGCGGAAACGGCCATATTCTGTTCGCCAAACCACTTTCTCAGTGCAACTGCCGACCCGTAGGTTCTGTCGCGATCCATCACACGGCAAGGGACCATCTGTAGCCGCTCATCCGGAACGCCGCATTTTTTCAAAAGTTCCGCACCCACACTGGCGGAGGTATAAAAATCATTGATGTATCCTCCAGAGCCCACTACCGGTCCGCCCGTCGCAAAGACGTGTTCATAGTGGCTACTTCGAAATTCCGTTACGGCCGCCCGAATTCCGTATTCGTGTATCCACCCTTCGACCACCAGAATATTTGCATTGGCGCGATGGGTTATCGCAAGAAAAGGGTAAAGGCTTCTAAAACCTAGAACACTGATAAGCACAACAACGAAAGCCAGGATCAATCGCCCACGCCAGGAAAGCGACCAACGCTCCTTGCGATCAAACATGCCCCACATCGCGCGGGCCGACGCTGCCTGTGTCAACCGAGAAGCCCCGAAAGCTTTTGGGCTTGATGAGGCTTTTAGTGTATCGCTCATCGGTCCTCGCGTGTTCAATCCGGCTCTTGCTCAGGTCCCAATCTTGGTTCTGAAGAGCAAGAGCAAAACGAGATCCATTCCAATGTGGGACGTGCTAACTTCACGCGGACGCGAGCGTAGGAGCATTCTTCAAGTCCCGCACGATTGAGAAAACGTTCACCGCCACGCGTCGGGAAGGAGAAGAAAGAGCAATGTACGCCCCTCCCGCCAGCAGCGCTACTGGCCCGCACAGGAACAATTGCATCCACGGGTTAGCGTCAAGCACGAAAGTGCGTGCGAGCCAGGCAGTGCCGCAAACTACTCCCCAGACTGGCAGATGCCGCAGGGATCCGGTCCAAAGATCTTTCCTGCTCACCGGACCCCGCCGCCCGGCGATGTAATAGACAAATGGCAACTGTATGAGGACACACGAAGCCGAATAGAATATCGCCACACCGGCGGGACCGAACGGCAGTCCGGCAAGGAAAGAACAAAGGGTAACACCCGACATAATCGCACTGGTAAGGACCCAGTCCTTCCCGCGTCCCTGGCTGGCGAACAGCCACGCGGACGCAGCGAAAAGCGGACAGGCCAGGGCCGCCATGGTAAAACCGGCGAAGATTACTATTGCTCCTTCCCATTTTGGGCCAAGTACGGCCAGCGTCAACGGATAGGACAAGGCAAGAAACAGACCCGTAAGTAGAAAGTCGACCAGCGCGATCGCCTCGAACACCTGAAGGAATGTTCGTCGATACCGGTCATGCTGGCTTTGTATCCGTGACAGTGCGGGAACAAACACGGCATTGATTGGGATGATGAATTGTTGCACCGGCCGCATAAGAAGGATGGAGCCTCTCGAATACAGGCCAATCGCGGCGGCGCCGAAGAACCGCCCAATCAGAAGACTGTCCGCCCCCCGGGCGAACTCGTACATCAGACTTGCCGCAGTAACATTCGCTCCGAAACTCAATAGATGCCAGGTTTGAGTGTTCCGGGAGGGTAATCGAGGCCGCCACCGCGACATCGACCACGCCAGCACAAGTCTAATGGTAACCTGAACCACATAGGCGAATACCAGGGCCCAGTAGCCATATTCCGATAGCGCCAGGGCTATGCCGGTCAGGTAACCGGCAAGCATGGAAACAACGTCAATAATCGCAATGACGCCGAAACGCATCTGCCGGTTCAACAGCGCAATGTGTTGGACCGCCGAACTGGTGAGCACAAAAGTAATTGAGAGCACAAGGGTCATGCTCACTAGCCTGGGTTCACGATAGAACCACGCGATTGCCGGCGCTGACGACGCCACGAACAGAGTAGCTACACCACCCACAGCTACGTTTACCCAGAACAGATTGGAGACCTGTGCATGGGTGATCTCCTGTCGCTGCACCGTGGCCATCGAAAGGCCGGCATCCTGAAAAATGCGGAGGAAGCCCATGACGGTCGTAACCATGGCGAACAGTCCGAAGTCCTGCGGCACGAGCAGTCTGGCGAGCACCATGACGTAGGCAAGATTCAGAAAGAACTGCGCGCCCTGCGCCACTGCGGAGATCAGCCCGCTGGAGATCGTGCGTTGTCTGAGATTCGTCAGCAGATGATCGGTCGCAAAGTGTTGTTCGGCGGCGCTGGCTGTCGCCGAAGTTGCAGATGGAAAGGCGGTGCAGCTTGCGTCGCTTTTCACCGGGTTGGAAAGATCAACACTCATCACCTTAGCAGATTTGTTGAATGGGAACGGTCAGGCGGTTTCGCGAAACCGATCGGATTCGCATAGTTCACGCCACATCTGTCCGATAGCAATGTGGAATTCCTTGGATATGGGCCATCTCTGCAGCAGGCACCGTATTGGAAACGTCGGACGCCCTTGCGGAGAAACCGCCATCCTTGTCGCAAACACCCATGTTTTGAGGTCCGCTCTTTCCCGAAGTGGAAGCTGCCACCTGCGCTGCAGCCTTTTTGGAAGTTCCCCGTCCTCATCAGTTGTTCGCGGCTCAAGCAAGGTAGCCATCTGTTCACTTAACCAGCGCTGACCGTCAATGCGTCCAACTGCGCCATCACCGCATCTTTTACTTTCTCAACGCTAATTGCGGTGGTCGCGTTTCGATCATACCCGCGCTTATAGAAAAACTTTTCCAACAAAGGAGAGACAATTTTTTCCTGCAACCCGTACCCGTATATTTCCCATGGACTGGTGCAGGTGAAAATGGAAACACAACGCACGCCGCTGCCCAGCGCCAGGTGCATGGGCAAACTATCGCCGGAAACGAGGCAGCGGTGCCCCTGCACGTCGGCCAGGTGCTCAAGCAAGGTGGGCCGGCTCTCCAGGATGTTTACCTTCAGGTCTTGCGCTTCCAGTTCCTTCTGCAACTCGTTGTAATAGGCCCATTTCTTAATTGGCCAGATCGGACCGGCAGTCGATGAGATCGCCACATCCCCCTGCAGTCCGGTCGGTTGTGGCAACGGCAAGTAGTACCTCTCACCGCAAAAGCCGAGACCCAGGCCGTCAAAGATCAACTCTTGATAAGTGCGCCGGTTGAGAAGCTTGAGTCGATCCGCTTCTTCTCGACCGTAGGCGCTAATCAAGCTTAAGTCGAACCAGCTGCGTGAATCTGGAGTATAAGTCGGCTCATCGTTGCCCTCTAAATATGCGCCAAAGAGTTGTCTGAACTTTAACTCCTCCAAAAACGAGCTTGTCTCTCGATCGTCCTCCAGGTTGATCACCAGATCGTAGGTGGTATCGGCGATGCGCTTGCGATTTTCCCATGAAACACAACGCAGTTCCCGATCGATGCCCTCGAGCAACGGTAGATTGTTTTCTGCCGTGATCCAGCTGACCAGTCCATCTAATCGCCTCAAGAGCGGCGTGGTCCGGACGACGTCGCCGGTCGCTCCAAGCTTAATAATCAACACTTTCATCGACGTACGAAGGCGCTCGCCGCGGCGAGTGCAAAGCTAAGGCTGACTCGCGCCACGCTGAGACTGAGACTCCAACCTCCGAAAGCGATCTTCTCTGCCTCGATCAAACACGCCGCCGACGTGTCATTGGTCACAACCCGGCCGCCAAGAGTATGAGGATTTTCGACGTTCATTGAAAATTCGATGATCCTGCCCTCTGACTTCCGACTTCTGATCCGGCAACGGACCGATTTGCCCGAACGAACTTCTGATCTCTGTTATTCGCCGCCATGACCTTGTTGAGAAGCTTATCTAAGGATATTGAAACTGCCTCTGGACCGTAGCTTTGCATTGCTGCCTCCGCTGCGGTGCGCTCATAGTCACGTTCGCGGATCACCCGCTGCAATGTCGCTGCAATCGTAGCCGGACTATTGTCGTCCATGTAGGTGATTCCACTTTCCAGCCCGGGCTCCAGGTTGCCCATGGGCGTCGTCACAACGTGAGCCCCGGCCGCGAGATACTCGATAATTTTAAAGGCGAAGACATTTCCGGGAGTTTGACTGACCACGTGCGGATTGATGCAGATCCTCGCCGAGCATAGCAGTCGAACCAATTCCTCCCGGCTAATCATCCCATGAAACATGATGCTCGGATCCCTGGCAGCCATCTTGTGTAGCTCTTCTGTCATTGTGCCGAAGCCGGTGATATGGAGTTCCCAGCGTGGGATCGCTGCGCTCTCCCATCCAGCTATGAGTTCGCTGACACCGTTCGACTCTACGTGTGTACCTGAGAAGACAACACAATTCCTCTTCTTTGCCTTCATGTCCTCACTAGTTTTCAAAACATCGTCTCCGACAACACCTCGTAGGAGGAGCTTGGGTATGTGCACTGGCAACTGCAACAGCAGATGCGGGGAGACAGCCATACATCCAGAAACGCTACTCAAGATCCTCTTGTATGCAGAACGATGGCATCTTGATACCCATCCGTCCTCCTCCGCTTCGCCAGAAACACTTACGAATACATCATCTTCGTACTGAAAAATAACCGGCAGACCAAGGTGTTTAATCGCATAACTAGCACAACTAATCTGTGTCGACCTGAGATTTAGAATAATTACCAGATCGAACGGACGTACCCGATGTCGCTTCTTAAGAAAACGCGCCGCCTGCCAGCCAGCCCAGAAACCATTGATTCGCCTAATAGGTAATGACGAGACATAATAAACCGGAATATCGGGGTGAGATAGCTCAGTCTCCCAAAACCCAGGGTAGAATCTCGCCCCAAGCTCGATGACCGCACCATCAGATATGATTTCGACCTCATGTCCGTTTGCCTGCAGCAACTGAGCAACCAGTTCGATCTTAATCCTATTAGATAGGCTAAGATTTCGGGCAATCGGGCGCCTCTGCTCAAGAGTCGACCCTTGGTAAGGCGTGACGTATGCTATCCTCATGAACGTTATTCCTGTGACAAAGGTGAAACGGAATGGCCGACCGTCTCCGAGCGAGCAGTGTGATCTCCCAGCTTGCGTGAGTAATACTGTTCCTTAATCCAGTCATAGGTATCCCGCAGCCCAATATCCAAAGTTGTGTTCGGCTCCCAATTAAAGACAGATTTTATGAACGTGTTATCACTATTTCGACCGGCCACACCGCGCGGAGCGTTGACATCATATTCGCGCTTCAATTTCACGCCACCGATCTTTTCAACCTTCGATACCAAATCGTCAATCAGCACGAGTTCGCTCGAACCAAGATTGATCGGTGTCGCGATCAGATCGTCACAATGCATGATCATATCGATCCCTTTCACACAATCGTCGATATACATAAAACTGCGCGCTTGGCGGCCATCGCCCCAGATCGAAATGCGAAGATCCTTTTTGTCAATTGCCTCGATGACTTTACGGCAAATAGCCGCTGGCGCTTTCTCTCGGCCACCATCCCAGGTGCCCCATGGGCCGTACACATTGTGAAAGCGAGCGATAAAGGTCTTCATTCCGCGTTCCGCCCAGTATTCCTGGCAAAACATTTCTGAGATAAGCTTTTCCCATCCATAACCGCGCTCAGCCATGGCAGGGTAAGCATCGGATTCCTTCAGCGCACGGGCATTGGTGTCTTCCTGCAGGAGAGTGCTGTAAGCGCAGGCTGAAGAAGAAAAGAAATATCTATCTGCGCCCGCTCGGTACGCTGCCTCGATCATATGAGTGTTGATCAGAATGCTACGCAGGCATTCGATGCGGAACCGTTCGATGAACCCCATGCCACCCATGTCCGCTGCGAGATTATAAATTTCCGCCGCGTCCTCACAAACGAGCTTACAATTTTCCTCCCTGCTGCAATCAAGGCAAAGATTTTCGGCCTCTGGCACGCGCAAGTACCATTCGCAAATTGGTTTCTTATCCACCGCCCGGATTCGTGTAAAACCTTTGTCGCTGAAATATTTCACCAAATTCCCACCAATAAAGCCACCTGCACCGGTTATGACGATAAGTTTGTCTTTGCTCATAGAGTCTTTCCGCTTTCTATTCAGAAGTTAGAGGTCAGTCTCCGGCCCATAAGGGCCTGCCCTAGCGGAAGGAGCAGTGTTCTGTAAAACTGTTGAACCGTAAACCGGATCAGTGAGGAGTCTCTTGCGTGCCAAAGCGGCTTCGGCGGCCGCGCGAGGTCAGTGTCCCAAGACATTCGAATAAACTGACGTCGTAATCTTAGTCACCTCATTCCACGAATTACGTTCGTTGGCGTAAGCCTTGATCTTCGGTCGCCATCTGTCGAGTCCGCTAAATAATTCAGTTGTGAAATACCGCCAGATTGTCTTGGCCAGATCGGATGAATCCTGCGGCTTGAACACAAAACCTGTTTGACCTTCAATGATTTCATCTTTCAAGGTCCCCACATCTGCGGCGATGGCAGGCAATCCAAAGCTATAGCCCAGGAAAAGCACGCCGCTCTGAAAGACGCGGGTGTACGGCAGAATCAGTACGTCGGCCGCTTTGAAGAATAATTCCGTCTCTTCGTCTGGAATGTACTCAATCCTTTGAATGATTCGATCACCGATATCGTTGCGTACGATCCCCTCCTGAATCTGCTTCCAGTAACCCTCGGATCCTTTGGGTCTCCCTACGATAATCAGTCGGTAACTTCGATCTTTATTTAAGAGCTCCGTGAAGGCGGAGACCAAGTATTCGAGTCCTTTGTAAGGCGCGATGTTCCCAAAAAAGAGGAGGGTTTTATCGCTATCGGCTATGCCTAGCATTCGCTTCGCCTCGCCACTCGTCAGGTCGGTCTTCGGAACCGTATTGTTAATTCCAAAAGGGATGACGCTAACCTTGTCTACAGTAACGGCGAAGTCACTGACAAGTTCACTTTTCATTCTTTCGGTGTGGACAAAAATGTGACAGCACAAATTGTACTGAATCCTAAGCGAAAAGCGGTTCAAGAATGAATCGTTCAAGTCCCGCTTGCCGGCATTCACATTGTGGACGGTCAATGTGATTTTCTTTCCAAGCATTCTGTAATAAAGCATCAAGAGCGTACGGTCGAAGACCTCGAACTTATTGTTCCATAAAATATGGAAGAGTTTCGGTCTTGCCGTTGCTGCATAAAAAACAAGCTTCCCATAATAGCTCAAGACCCGTAGCACCTTCGCTAAGAGACGTGCTTCTGAAGATTGGTCTCCTCGCAGATTAAGAAAATTTACTTGGCTATCGCCGAGCAGCTCCGGCACCCTCAAATCGTCGCTTCCAATGAAATCAAGCGATATGCCTGCCGACGTAAGTGCGGCTGCCATGCCAAGGGCGTAGGGCTTGTCCCCGCCGCCGGTGAGAAGGGCGATTCGGGGGGTTGAGGGATGGCTGTCGGCCTCGGGCCCAGATGGGTCTAGGCCGGCTCGCGCGGACCGTGCAGCCGAAGAACGACTGAAGCCAGAAGACGAACCCGCCACTCTCTGATGGTTCGAAGGAGATTGGAGGTCACCAACTTCCATAGTAGGTCTGGCTAGTGTATTCATCGATGAGTATCGATGACTCTAGAACTAACAATCGGACGTGGCATATGTCTAATTCAGCTCAATCAGTTTTCGTTGAATGAATTCGAGGGTCAAAATCTTGTGTATCTCAAACGCATAGTTTCGCTGCCCAGTGCTATGAGCTCTGAGCATCGCTTCCACAGAATTCGCACGAAGGTAGGGTCTAGTGCGCGCGCCCGAGTCAAGAAGCATTTCTTTTAACCATCGCGACAGCTCGTCCCGGTACCAGATACGGAAGTGATGGAATTTGTGCCTGCCGACAAACAATCTTTCGAGACGAAGGGGCGCAAAGGCATGGTCGAGCCTGGCCAACCATTGGGGCATGCGATAGTCGTAGGCGTATTCTGCTTTAAAGGTGAACTCTTGGTACCAATGCAGCGCCCGATTAACACCGGGAACTGATCGAAAGACGAGACCGCGATCTGTTCCAATCTTTCCTAATGCTGGATTTCCATCAGCAATGAGCCGAAGCGCCGGCCCGTTGTGTAACAGCTTTGCCGGCGTTTGATATGCCAGCGCAACCAGATCGTTATCAAAATAAGGCGTTCGATATGTGACTTGCGATCGTTCTACGGTAAATTTGCTCGCCATATACCACGGCGCCTGCTTAAAGGAAGTGAAAGAAAGCCTGTGGCCTTGCAGCTCCCCGGCGTAGGTCTTGGCAGCATCCCGAAAGGAGCTCTCCAAGTCCGGATCGAAAAGGCCTTGTTGAGGAGGATCTGGTTTAAACATTACAAGTCGCCTCAAGATTTCGCCACCGCAGACACCGCTAAGCCGGACCGGGGCGATCTGGCGGGCAAGCCTTTGGACGTACAGGTCGATCGACCCGGTTATGTCCACGGTGCCGTCGCTAATATAAACCGCTTTCTCGGCCAAGTCGTGAAACTGCGACAAGAACTCGGCGGCCACGAGAATCGTGTTGTGAGGCTGCCGGCAAACTCTCGCGGTGCGCCGCGCAATCTTCACGTCTGCGCAATCACGGTATTTACCGCCCCACGTATAGCACGGAAGTGTGCCCGGGAGACGAGGCGCCCAGGCCAGGATCATCCGGCTATCCACTCCGCCGGTCAAGGATAACCCGACGGACTGTTTCCCATGGAAATACTTGGGAAGAACCCGTGTCCAGGTTTCTTTCAATTTCTCGTAAAAGTCACCTTCGCTTAGCTCTGGCTGACTTTCCCACGCTTCCTGCTTAAAGTAAGCTTTTTTCTTCACTGGTTCTCCCCGGGAGAACACCCATGAGGAACCTGCCGGAAGCAGCGAGATCCCGGAGAAAAGGCTTCTATTTTCCAGAACGGCCTCGCAACTGACAAGCTCGCCCAAACTACGCAGATTAAGTTGCCGAGTGCGAGGCAGAATTTTAAGAAGGGCCTTCGCTTCAGAAGAAAAATAAAATCCGCTCGCGTCTTCGTGATAAAAAATTCGATTTACTCCATACCGGTCGTTAAACAGAACAACTTTCTGCTCACGAAGGTCCAGTAACACACCGCTAAACCAGCCGTTGAGTTTCTCCAAGAACTCGCAACCCATCTCTTCGTACAGGTGGACGAGATAACCTGCGTCATCTGAGCCAAGGTCGTGCCCACGCGTTCCAAGCGCGCCGATGTCAGTTTGGTCGGTGAAATCTTCGCCGGAAAAGAGAAGGCAGATATCTTTCTTTTCATTCCAGATAGGAAGACAATCTCCGAAAGCCCCCTTGTGGCAGGCCCATCCGCTCCAGAGACCGAGCTCCTCATTGCCAAGGGTGCCATTCGTATAAAACGGCTCATGCATTAGGCAATTAACCATGGACTTCACCAGAGCATCATACTGCTCCGATGGCCTTTGACTGATTATTCCAACGATGCCAGGCATTTGAAGTTAACGGTTGATGGTTGATTGTTGAGAGAGAAGGCCAACGCTTGCCTTTTTGGCTTCGCGCAATATTCAGATTTGGCGGACAGGGGAAGGATTCGAACCTCCGATACGACTTGCGCCGTATAACAGCCCTTGCGAGCTGCTGCCTTAAACCACTCAGCCACCTGTCCTAAACTTTTTATTTTACTCAGTCTGCTCTGCTTTCGCAATGTCCTCACAGCTAGCGAATCTGCCATTCTGTCAGGTGCTCGCTCACTACAATTTTCGTCGGCACACTTGTAAACGTTACGGAAGTGATTTCGAAGACAGGGAGAAAGCGAGTTTAAATCTTCGAGGGTCGCTTTTCCCGAGGAAGCCAAAGCGCGTTTAATAGTTGAATAGCACAATCCGTTAACGATACCGACGAGCAGACGGACTTGCCAGATGCCGCGCCGCTGTCGACTCACTGCAGCCTGCTGGCGTATATTCGGTGGCCGCCGAACCTGCGCACTTCGAAGCCATTGTCTCGAAGGAGTGTTTCAAGGTCACCGGGGCTACCGAACTGGTGTTGGTGGTATTCCATTGAGATCCGTCGCACCCGCCTCAGCAATGGAGCTGCGGATGCATCGAGGATATCGTACTCTGCTCCCTCACAGTCCATTTTCAGGTAGTCGATCCGGTCGAGATCGAACCGATCGAAGACGTCTGCAAGAGTGCAGCACTGAACCTCGATCGACGTTCCAGATTTTTGTTCGATCGCGAGAGTCGCAAGACTGTGCGAACCCGAGTCTGTAGAATGGACATGGAACGGCAGCTGTCCGCGAACCCCATAGACGGCCTCGTTGACGCAGGTCACCATCTGGAGCCCGTTCTCCTCAACATTACGGGTAAGCATGGCGAAGTTCTCCGGGAATGGCTCGAATACGAGGACCCGCGATGCCCGGCACACCGCCGCCGCATACGTGGCGAAAGCCCCAATGTTTCCGCCGATGTCCACCACTATATCGCCCTGCTGAACGCGGTACCCAAAGTAGTCGTACTTACGGTAGCCCCAGATCTCGTCGATCATGTGGAAGTCGCAACGGTTGCGACGGGTATGCAGCCGCGTTCCGCACCGCATCCTATAGCAGTCGAGCCTGCCGTCATTTGGGTTGGTAAAGTACTCATGGAACCACTTTGGCCAATCGCTGCACACCCGGACTATGCGCAAGCCGCCGTAGATCTTGTGCACTAAACCCCGCATCGCTAAAAGTTTTTCAGGCATAGACGACGCCCTCGGTAGGCGATACCGCTGGGGATGGCAGGCTTGTCATCCGACTGATGAGGAACTGGACGATTCGCTCGGCAGCATCACCATCGCCGTAGGGATTGGGGCGGCTAGTCATCTGCTTGTAGCGAGCCGGGTCGTCAAGGAGCGAACTAACCGTTCCGACAATCGCCTCTGGATCCGTGCCCGTGAGGCAGGCGGTGCCGGCAGCGATTGCTTCGGGGCGTTCTGAAGTTTCGCGCATCACAAGAACCGGCTTGCGCAGCGAGGGCCCTTCTTCCTGAATCCCTCCGGAGTCGGTGAGCAAGATGTAGGCGCGCTGCATGCAGGCGACGAAGGAGACGTAGTCAAGCGGCGCGAGCAGCTTGACGTTGGGCACCCCGTCGAGAATTTCGCGCACGGGAGCCTGCACATTCGGGTTGAGATGAACAGGATAAACGACCAGCACATCACGTCGGCGCTCAGCAATGGCTCGAATTGCCTCGCAGATCCGCCGAAATGGTAGACCGAAACTCTCTCTCCGATGAGCGGTCACTAGGATGATCCGCAACCCATCCGTTGATCCCAGGTAATCGACTGCCAGTCTCGGTTCTTCGGCCAAGCGTGCCTGTGTGAGCAACAGAGCATCGATGACCGTATTTCCAGTTACCGATATGCTTTCCGGCCTGACCCCTTCCAAGAGTAGGTTCCGCCGCGCGACTTCCGTGGGAGCGAAATGAAAATCCGAAAGGTGAGTCGTGAGGCGGCGGTTGATCTCTTCGGGAAATGGATCGTACTTCTTCCCCGTGCGCAGGCCGGCTTCAATGTGCCCAACCGGGATGTGATGGTAGTACGCAGCGAGCGAGGCGGCAAAGGTCGTGGTCGTGTCCCCCTGCACAAGCACCACGGCCGGGCGTTCCTGCCGCAGGACCCGATCAAGTCCCGTCAGGCATGCCGTTGTCACGCCAGAAAGGTCTTGTCCGTCCTTCATCACGCCTAGGTCGTGGTCCGGTCGCAGGCCGAAGACCTGTAGCATCTGGTCGAGCATCTCGCGGTGCTGTCCCGTGACGCAGATTTGCGTCTCGAAATGCGCCCGATGCCTCTCTAATTCCAGCACTACGGGCGCCAACTTGATCGCTTCAGGCCGTGTTCCGATGACGACGATTACCTTGTTGCGTTGGTCGATATCCAAATTTCCTCCTGAGTGTCTCTAGATTCTCATGAACGTGCTAGAAAGTGTTGCACAAGCTCCAGTAAAACGCTCGTGGGGCACGCTACGTGGAAGAACGCTCCATGCGCCTGGAGCGTCGTGGCATGCCCGCATCTTGCGATGGGGAGCCGTTAGCAGTGCCCGGCCGCAGAACAGTCTCGCCCGCTTCGTAGTGGCGTTCTGGGCTAGCGTTCTCAACATCATTCACACACTTTACCCGCGCCATCTTCGACCAGGGAAGGTCTGGTTTTGGACCTCGCCGCACAACCCAATTCAGGACCTGAGTTGTGGCTTGCGCCTTCGCATCCCAAGTCAAGCATTCCCGGGCGTAAGACAGGCCTTGCTGTCGTAGCCGATACACAAGGTCCCGATTGTCCGCGAGCTCGCTTAGAATCCTTTCCATCTGTAATACCACCTCTTCCTCGTTGCTGGGGGGGACCTTGTAACCAACTTCTGGGTGCACGATATCCCCGGGCCCGCCCCAGTCTAGGATCACAGGCACGGCGCCACTCGCGAGAGCTTCAAACACTACGCCTCCACCGCCCTCGCGAATGGCTGGAAGCACCACCACATCTGCGCTTCGCAAACGGTTGAGCACTTCCTCATGGCTAAGCCAGCCACAAAAGGAGACAGCGTTCGTGATCCCAAGATCTCTCGCAAGCTGCTCAAGGCTGCTCCGCTCTGGGCCATCGCCGATAAGCGTGAAGTGAGCCAAACCACTTCGCAAAAGGGGGGTAGCCGCGCGCAGACCGAGGTAGCAAGCTTTTCGGCGAACCAAGCCGCCCACGAAGATCAGCTCAAGTTTGGCGCCGGGCTCAGGACGGCGCGCGTCAGCGACACACAGGGAACGAGCAATGCCATTCTCCGGGATAAAGAACAACTTATCGCTATAGGCGGCAAACTGGGTGCGGATGTGGGACACAGCAGCGATGATCGCTGCCGCGTGGCGATAGGTGGACCGGGCAAAAGGCAGAAACCGGTACAGACTCCTGACGCGAAAGATCCATTCCCGCTTGTCCGGCTGGCTAAAGCCGGGCGCGCTCCCCAAACCACCTTGGAGCGGCCCGAGCACGAAGGGTATAGGCCCTTTGCGCAGGAAGAACGCGAAAGGACTCGGCAGCACTGCCGTCATCGGCAGAAGGCGAAGGACGACGTCGAACTCGCCCGCCAAAATACGTTGCCGCAACTGTCGCCAGGCACGCCATTCAAAGGCAATTGCAAAAGGATAGCCGAAAGCAGTCAATGCCTGAGTGTCATAGTTGTATTTGAAGATCCTGCGCAAACTCCAGGCATAGAGGCGCTCGAGCAATGGCATCCGGACCACCTCTATGCCGCGGAATGGCGCCTTGGCACGGCGCAGAGCGCCTTCAACGGGCGCTCCTGCGACCAAGGTGACCTCATGGAGTTGGGCGAGCGCTGCCGCATGACAGTAGCTGACAAAAGGGATGCTGACGCGCTCCGGATCACAATCAGGCGCTAACAGCAAAATGCGTAGCATGGTCGGCGTATGTTCAGTTTTCACGGCGACTTGGAATCTCAGTTAACACTCGAGTTTCCCTCGCGATCGAGTCCGAGCATTAGAGCTTCCTACAGGGCGTGCAAAAGATCTCATTATCTTTCGCGTCAGCTAAAGTTTGCCTTCGTGGCCGATCGCCAGCGCAAAGCGTACCAACGTCTTCTCAGTCTCTTCAGCGGTTTTCTAAGGTGCTTTGGAACAGCCTCCTTCCAACCGCGGTGAAGCCCGACCTTCAAGGCCAGTTTTCCTTTACCTGTTAGAGGCACGAAATATCTGGGAAGGTCAAACCTTTGAAAACCATTGCTTCGTTTGAAGTTGCCAAGACTGTCGTCAAGCCAAAGCGCATACACAAGATATGGCACGGCTTTTTCAGCACAGCGTTCCACTGCCTTGGCCAAAAGCAGATTATTGGGGGCGAGATCGCGATGAGCTATTTTCGAGATGATCTGACCCAGATAGATGTATCCGCCTGCGTCGGCAAGAAAAATGAAGCCCACCAACTCGTTGCCCAGGTATGCGCCGAAAAGTTCCTCTCGGAACAAGAAGCGCCCAAACTCGCGTTTTACAGTCTCGAAATCCTTTCCATAATGCAAGTAACGCCGTCCCTGACGAATGGGAGTCTCGTTGAAGATCGATGTCATTCCCTGAATGAAGCGATCGTCAAATGTAGCCGGCTTTACGATAACGCCGTTCTTTTGAGCTTTGCGGACCTTGTTTCGGGCTTTTCGCTCAATTTGTTTCTCCCACCAAAAGGAATAGCTCTTTATCGGAAGGGCCGCCATGGAATCGAGTTCCATCTGATACGCGTATTTGGGTTCTACATGCGGCAAACGTTGCGTAAAAGTCAGGATATCCGCCCTCGGTTCGGTCTTCCCCAGCTCGTTCACCAATGTTTTGGGATCCTCGACGTCCTCGCACCATTCCTGCTCCAGCCTGGCAATCCGCGGAATTTTGCCCTCAATTAGGATTCGTTTACCATCAATTTCCATTGTGGTGACCTGACTTGTGGTAGATCTTTGATATGACCGCGATAGGGTTAATGTCCTGCTTGCAAGGATTCATTGCCTTTAAAGCAGTAATCACACAGCTAACGAATTTGGCCGTAAGGCTGGTCTTTCATTCGAGCGAACTCCGCGCAACCACTGCTCGATCATGACCAGGCTAAAGAGAAGCTTGTGGTTGTCCTGGCGCCCAGATTGGTGACTTTCGAGTAGCCTTCGCACAGGTTTGGGGTCAAGCAGACCAAACATAAGTGAGCTTTCATCCAGGAGCACTTCTGAAATCTCCCCGTCAAGCGACGAGCGAAACCAATCGTCCACCACATTTACGGCGAAACCGCGCTTCTTTCGCTTCAAGAGATGAGACGGCAAGTAATGTTCGCACACTCGGCGGTGCAGCCACTTTCGACTGCCATTGCGAACCTTGAATCCTGCACCTAGCCGCTGCACGTACTCCACTATCGTGCGATCCAGATACGGGACACGGACTTCAAGGCTATGGGCCATGGAGAGCTTGTCCGCGTACATGAGCAGTTCGTCGGGCAGGGATGAGCGGATCTCGAGAAGCTGAAACCCCCCTAGTTCGTCCGTGTGAGCCATCTGTGGAATGAGGCCGCGCCAGTAGTCAACCAGGTCTTGGCTTTCTTGCTCAGGAAGCAAACCATGGCGAAAGAGTCCGTCGATCGTCTGTGCCGGCGCAAGAGAAAAAACATCCTGATAGCGCTTCATTCTGTCCGACGTACCCAGCGAAGAGACACCACGCTTCAATGTTTCGTTACGGGGTAACCGATCGATGGCGAAACCAATCATCGAGCGGAGGCCTGCTGGCAGTCCACGCCACCAATCTCCGTAATGAACTCCCAAATGCCGCTTGTAGCCGCCAAGCAATTCGTCCGGGCCCTGGCCGATCAGCGCCACCTTCACATCCTGCCGCGCGCGTTGCGAGACAAAATACATTGGCACGATTGAGGAAGCCGCAATTGGTTCTTCGAGCGATTCGACTATTTTTGGCAACGACCGCTCAAACTCACTCTGGTCGAGCCTTACTGTTATATGACGGGCACCTAGGAGAGATGCCGTCTCCGCAGCGTCGTGCAGCTCATCATCGGCGAAAGTTTCGCCGTACCCTATCGTGTATGCTGGCCATGGCCCACCTTGCTCATTCATTAAGGCCAGCAGCAAACCCGAGTCAATCCCGCCGCTGAGGAGGATTCCCACCGGGACGTCACTCAGGAGATGTCGTCGAACGGCGTTCTTGTATAACTCCAGTAGTTCATGGGTAGCTTCTTTTGCTCCCTTTGGTCGGGAGAAAGGAGTAGGGCTAAACTTGTACCAGCGTTCCTCGCGACATTCACCGTCCTCTACAACCAGCATCGTGCCAGGTGCAAGCTTTCGAATGCCTTGAAATACCGTCAAAGGCGAGGGGGTATAGCGAAACCGGAGGAACAGGTTAAGCGCGACGGGATCGACTTCCGGTCTGGAATCCCCTGCGGCAAGAATAGCACGAATTTCCGATCCAAAGGTGAGCTGGCCGTTATCAATCTTGTAGTAAATTAGTTTGATTCCCATGGCATCACGCGCCAGCACCAGGCGTTCGTTAGGAACATCCCAGATGGCGAGGCCAAACATGCCGTTGAGGTGATTGAAGACATCGGTGCTCCATTCTTTGTACCCGTGGATAATCACTTCGGTGTCGGAATTCGTTCTAAACTGATGACCTTTGCTTTGCAGTTCCGCTCGTAATTCCTTGTAATTGTAAATCTCGCCATTGAAGATTATCCAGACGGTTTCTTCTACATCCGACATTGGTTGATGGCCACCGGCGAGGTCGATGATCGATAGGCGCCGGAATCCCAAACCGACAGGTCCAGCGATGAAGAAGCCTTCATCATCAGGTCCACGATGCGCAATGGAACGCGCCATGCGCACAATCGTCTCGCGCTCGACTGGTTCGTGCCGCTCGAAGTTATACTGGCCAGTTATGCCGCACATTTGTTATAGAGGTTGGGAGTTGAGAGTTGAGAGTTGATAAGCGGCAGCACTTCGCGCGCTAGACTCCACATTTGTCGCTTTACGTACTTCGCGCAAATAAAACGCGAGGCTTCGAAACATCTGCGACTGTCCCCAACGATGCATGGGGACATTGTCCCAGCCCAAGTGTAATTTCCGGGAGCGGAACGACCCATCGCGCTTTACCCATGATTCCAAAATATGAGCGACGACCTTCTCCAAGGTTGTCTCTAGTTGCGGGAAACGGTCCCGAAGCAACAAACACAGGTTTATACATTCGGCGCAGTCGTAAAGCTCGCGCTTGTAAACAATCAGGCGGGGAGCGCGTGAAAACGCCTTGGGCAGATGGTCCGAGTCAAAGAGATTGTTGAGGTAATAACTGATACCTTTGGCCAATGCTTCAGCGATCTCTGGATCGCCGGTCAGAGCGTAGACCTTGGCCAATGATTTCATCACGAAACACGTATGGAAATGATCGACGAAGTCACGCACACCATCGACGGCATAAAACCAGGAGCCATCCGGGTTCTGATTCTCCAGAACGAAATTCAAATTTCGTTCTGCGATCCTCAAGTAGTCTTCGTTGCGAAAAATCTTTGACGCGCTGGTCAGCAGGAAGGCGCGATAAGCGGACGCGTTAATGACTTTCCCCTCATCAAAAGGAGTGTAGGAACAACTGCTCGCCCGTTCCGACGTCTGGAAATCCTTGATATCGGTCGCCGCATGGCGTGCAATCGATTCGAGAATCAGTTTCCACTCCTCTCGTGGGTCCAGCTTAAGGATCTCAAGGAACGCTTCGTACACATAAGGCGTCGTTGTGATCAGAGGTGTTTGTCGCCTAATAGTTCCCCCGCGCCAGACCCAGTCGAATGGATAACCCCAGCAATATTCTTTGAACTCGCGACAGTGCGATTCTTTAAGCTCGGTTAGAAAATGAACCGCGTTTTCCAATTGCGAGGAATCTCCAGTCGCCTCATAAAGGAAAGCAAAGCCCATCGCATAGTGAGCATCCGCAATCGGGAATCGCATCGGATGATGGAACAATCTTCGCGCCGCAGGCAGGAATGCTTCGCAGAAAATCATGGGAGCGACCGCTGCGGTTCCAATAAGTTTGTGACGGTAATAGAGCGCCTTGACTCGTCCTCCGATCGGTCCAGCGAAAAAGCTCTGAAAATCCCAGGATTTCTCACCATAGCGATCCAGCCACTCGACAAAGTCCGTTAGAACGTCTGAGACCCTGGCCGCCAATGGATCGGATGTCTTTGCTGCTTGCATTTGAATCCTTACTCTATTGAACCCTAGATGGTCGATGTTGGGCGTATTCTGCCTGACAATTACTTCCACGCTGGTCCGACTTTACGTTTCGACGGTTTAACGCGACCCAGCGAACCTGCATCTCATTGGCATAACGTAATTGTCGCGCATCTCACAAAGGTAACGTCTTAGCATCGCCTTCAACCTGTACGGTAGATTATCTCCGTTGCATTCTTTCCCCGCGAGATCATGAAACTTTACTCTGATCACTCGGTTCTCACCGGGATTGAGTTCGATTTCAAAATCGATGTGGCCGTCGACGGTTTGCCAGCCAATCTCTTGAGCCTCCGTGCAAATCCGCTCTATCGCCGAAGGCTCACCCTCACGCCTTTTAATTAAGAAACGCTTTGGCTGGCCAGAGCGATTCTCAATCCGTAGCTCCGTTCCGTACATCTCCACTTCCACCGCGCCCGGCGAATCTTCTCTTTGACGGTAGCAACGTCGAACTACTTCGCCCAGGTTACGCCAGATCGGCGCACATGGCAGAGCATTTAGTTGCTCGATAAAGTTGACCAGGCTTGCGCAGTGATCGCTACAGTAGTCATGATGAATTACTGCTATCGCGGGTTTTCCCAACAGAGCATCAAAGGCAAAGTTCTCGATCCCTTCCCATGGGTATCGCCTGGTAAAGAGGGGAAAGCTGTAACACATAACTGCAATGTCCCATACATCAGAGATTGTGATTGTACGAGGGTGCGGATCAGCGCTGATAATGTCGTTATTGACAGAAGCGATTAGATCGGTGCGCTTTAGCGCACTCATAGCAGCTTCCGAAAAGATGCCTTGAGGGAATACCATAACGGGATCATGACAAATCCCGGTAATAGACTCATGGCGATTCATACGCTCCAACGCTTGCTGGGTCTTCCAATAAAGGCGTTGCTGACTGGAGTTGCCGAACTCTGCTCGTGTATGATCGCAGCCGTGAACCGAAAGTGAGAATTGCTCCGGGTTTTCTCGGAATAGCCTGACAACTTCGGGAGCGCTCCTCCTCCAGTTCCAGGGAATGAATGCGATATTCGTAGAAAACTTGTATCGCTTCATCAGGGACAGAAGTTCCCTGAAGTCCACAAACCCATGCGTCGGCTTCAACAGAGGGTCGTCGATAACTAAGCAGGCACTCGTTTCGGGTGCATGCCAGGAGCTCAGAGGAAACGCCCATCTAATGTAGGAAACGAATGGGACAGCGGAGAAGAAGTGATCGCGAATGTCGAAGTTGAAGGTTGTCAGTTCGGCATCAATGTCGATCAATCGTTCTGACGAGACGAACACGGACAGACCATTGCAATTTAACTTCAGGAAGGCGGCCCTATCTTCCCCGGCAATGAGAGGAGTCAGCGACTCTCCATCCGTATGGAAGAAGTCCCCACTTCGGAGATACGTGGCCGAAGGCTGTATGCGGAGATCGCGCATGGCGCCGCACACGCCGTCAGGCTCATTTGCGATGTGCCACTCGGTAACACGCTCTGCTCCTCTGCGAATTGAGATCGTCGCTCCGGAGAGCTGGCTTACCGCGTTCGCAAGCGCGACAGGATCGCCGTTGGAATACAAGAAAACGGAATGGATTTGCCGGGCGAGGCAGTTGGAGTTGCGTGAAACGTTCTGCAGGTCTCCCACCACGCGTGCGAAACCCTGCGCAGAACACACAAGTCTATATTTTCCCGCGGATTTGTTCTCAGGGAGTCCAAGCTCCGTCGCACGTCGCTTCAGGTAATGCACGCCAAAAAAATCGAGCAGCCGTTCGGCCCTCTGGTCGTCGGTTGATGGATAGGCAGCGGTTAGGAGCAATGCTTTTTCTTGCATCGATTCTGATTTGATCGGCGTTGAGTCGCTGGAGAGAGTCAGAGACTATGATGGCTTCTTGGCGACCACTAACGATCTCATGGCCCTCGAGCGAGCGACCGTATTCAAGATCGGGGACAACGTGCGAAGAACTCCGGCCATCACTGGACCGGCGGAATGAGGAACCCAGCAGAAATGTTCTCTCCGTAATAGCTCGAACCCTTCTTTGACAAATGGCGCAGCGTATTCTTCCAAGGACGGAACATAACACTGCTTCTCTTTTTTCTGGCGGAGTCTGTCCCTGAGGTCGCTGCGGAAAAGCGGGAATCGATTGTTCATGTCGATTACAACACATATTCCACCCGGCACGAGCAAATTGAAAATGTCTCTAACACAATCCCGCTCCCTTTTTACGTCGTGGCAATATCGAATTGTGTTTACCCCGAGAACGAAATGAAACGAATTCAGGAGCGTTGACTTCTCTATTCCACCCGACACCGCAAGATCGGTAATCAAACTTTCATTCTTGGCGACGTAGAATTCAGGGCTGCGCAAATCCCGCCCCCGAAGGTAATCCCTGGCCTCGCGTTTGGCCGTTTCAACCATCGCGGGGGCGAAGTCAGTGCCAATAGCTTGTGCAATGTGAATCCCGCTGCTGCTCAACGTCGAAATAAGTCGAAGCAGATTCATTCCGCCGCCGCAACCAAATTCCAGGATACGAATGCCACTCTGGCAGGTTTGTTGCGGCAAGAGGTTGAGCGCTTCGAGGTAAACCGCCTTATAATCATGATCGAGTAGATAGTTAATTCCCGAACCTGCCGTGGCCCTGGTGTACTTCGAGATCTCATTCTCTGACGTGTATTGTTCTAAGTAAGCATTTGTCTCCATAAACTTATTGGTGTTTGTAGAAATCTTTTTGAGTGAGTCGCAAGAATCGGATATTTTAATTGCCCAACGTCTCCTCAAGGCCGGATCTCCCGCTGGGGTGTCGTCAGCCGAAAACTGCTCACGTTCTCGAATCACAGAAGGCTGAAGGTTTTTGGCCGTAAATCATTCGATGCCAACCCCAGCGTCGCCCAATCCACTTGGCCACGCCGTCTGGAATAGCTTTACCTAGAAACGACCAGTGATCGACGTTAAACTCCCACACTTCCTGTCTGACATTTTCAAAACGATGGAAGAGGGCAGCTGCTTCTCGGTAATTGTACACTCGTGACAATGGACAAAATGGTCCATCCGTATTCATGCTGACCCATTCTTCCTTTGTGAGCTTTTTTTTCTTCAGCAGCCTGTCACGATGCCCTTCTAGTTTCCATCGATCAAAACCTGTAACCGCGGCAATGAGTCGAGGCATGAACTTGGGAAACAGACACCACCTCAACAATCTGCGTAGAAACAAAATCTCAACGTAGTAGTTTATCGAGTTTCGGTTGTACAACATCACCGTAAAAGTACCCTCTTTTCTTAAAAGCCGATAAATCTCATCCGCGATCTTTTCGGGAGCAGGTGAGTGATGAATTACCCCGAAACTATAAACATGATCCACGCTTTCGTTCGGAAGGGGCAGGCCTTCCTCAGCATTTGCGACTTCAAACTGACCTGGCACTCCGAATAGTTGGAATCGTTCCCGTGCCAGTTCCACGGAGTTAGCCGTGAGGTCAACTCCGATATAATTTGCGCCGTTCCTCGCAAACTCAATGCCGTCAGCTCCTATTCCACACCCAATCTCAAGAACATCTTTCCCACGGAAAGACCCGAACTTTGCAACAATCGGTACGTGCCAGTCGCGACCCTGATAACGTTTCCTAGTGATCTCCTCGAAATACCTTCGACGGTCATTTTCAGAAGACCACGCCGATTGGCATGGGTTTGCATTCCAAAAATCCTTTACCTCTGTGATGTCGATTTGCTCCATAACGCGTTGTGGAAGCGTGTCTAGCTTCAATATCTCTGCAATCAGGAATCAGTTTCCATCCGGTACTCGCTGGATGATATGTTATCCGTCGCTTGACAGTCAAACTTGACGCCCGGCTGGGTCGTCGCGTAGATAAAATTTCTCGATTTTCTGAAACTTGATAAGTGATCCAAGAATACCTTTTAGCTTTATCATTTGTTCCCGCCGATGAAATCGCATCAGATCACCGGAAACCGGTCGTGGTACGCGCCGTAAAGCAGCCCAACAGAATCCTGAAAACAACGCCAATCCGCCCACAATGAGTGGTCGTTTAGTCATGCGATAAGTTACACGGAATAGCTGCCAGATGAAGGATCCGCCCAGATAGTAATCCTTCTCGCCGTAAGAAAACATCGCGCCCACCGCTCCCCGCTCGGCAGTGCCCATCCGCCGATGGTGGTGAAAGCGTCTCTCTGGGAAGTTCCGTGTTTTCCATCCTTTCATCCGGGCGGTTGTGACTGCGATCCAGTCAATGCCACCTGCTCGGTTTGGCAAATATCCTCCGATATCGCTGAAGCACTGGCGCCGGAAAACTTGACATGCTCCGTGGACGGAATTTTCACTCTCAAAACTATCTTTTGTAGAATCAAATCCTTCCTCGTTGTAAGCCGTTCCTGTAACGCCGAGACTTGGATCCTCTATTAGCTTCTCCAACAGAAACTCAAACTGATCAGGTCCAAAAGATATGTCAGCATCCAGATTTCCGATTGCTTCGAAATCCAGGGAGTGGACTTTTTCGAAGCCGGCATTGAATGCGTGAACTTTCGCGGCAAAATTGCGATACTCCCGTTGCGGCAGACGAAGCAGCTCAATCCAAGGATAGCGGGCAGCGTATCGCTCGACAATTTCGGCGGTGTGGTCCGTTGACCCGTCGTCCACGATGACCCAGCGCTCAGGCAACACGGTCTGACAGACCACTGAGTCCAGCGTCTTCGCAATGAACGCCTCCTCATTGCGCGCCGAGGTAATTAGGACGTACTTCATGATCTAGAGATCAAAGGTCAGAGTCAACATCACGCTACTGAAGAAACTGCAACGTGGGAGGCTTGTGCTTCTGACGCTTGATTTCTGTTCGGGTGGATCTGCGCGAAGATCTCATCCATAATCCGGGCCGTTAAGATAATTTCACGATACGGGATCGGAACCGGGCTCCCCTTTCCAACGCTGTTATAAAAGCGTTCAATCAACTCCTTCATCCCGAAGTCTTGGTAAAGCCGCCGGCGGAGAAAGTTGACCATGTTGAGCCTTGCGTTTCTAAGATGTTCGAAAGCATTTTTAACTGGGGGAACGAAATAGGTTAGGTAGCTTTTATAAGAACGGGTTCTTTGTCGGACGAGACTTCCCGTAATGATGTCCGCGGTCACTGAATGAGATGGTCCGTAAACGCGTAATTGATTAAGGCCCCTGATTTGGGTCGAAAAACAAAAGAATGCCGTCGTGCCACTCGTGTCCCGAATCATGACCTTCAGCTCATCCATGACTTCTTCTGCGCCGAGGCTACGGAGTTGCTCGCTTTGATGCGCCGTAGCGATAATTTCGGTCAATTCATCATCAAGGAATTCGGCCAGTTTGGCAATTCCATGGCTAATGATGTTATGAAATAATTGCCCCGGAAGTTGGCGGACCCAATGGTTGCGATTTCCGAGAAATGCACTGGCATATCTTAAGTCTCCGATGTCGTATGACCAGTGGCTTTCCAGATGAATCGGTCTTCCGCCGAGAAATCCTTGCTCTACCAGCCGGCGCATTTCGAGCATCTCGAGAGTAAACAGATAGTTGTGACCAACGGTTATTTTTAAATCGCGGTGTTGAGCCAATTCAATTAGCGACTCAGTCTCACTGGCCGTGACAGTAAACGGTTTTTCCAAATAGACATGGCTGCCTGATTCGAGGCATTGTTTCGCAAGCGAATAATGGCTTCGTGGGGGGGTAGTAATGTGGACAATATCAGGAGAAACGGCGTGCAGCATTTCTTTTAGATCCGAGAAACAATTAGGAATACCGAAACGTTGGGCGATTTGCTTGGCCATAAGCGGTTCGCAATCGCAAACAGAAACCACTTCGCAGTACGGGATCCGATGGATCGCCGCGAGGTGTTGGTCGGCGACCTTGCCGCAGCCTACGAGCGCGACCCTCAGAGTGCGCGAGGTTGATGGTTGGGTGTTAATGGTTCAGAGCCTTTGACAATTGAGCGGTTGGTTAACCCAGATCGCTCAACATTTTCCCGCCGTCGGTCTTCGATGCTCGGTCCTTACTTGGCTGGCGCCATTTGATTCAAACTGGCCTAAAAACAAAGCCATTGCCTGTTCCATCGAGACCTTCGGCCTCCAGCCTAGCCATTCTTTAAGCTTCTGATTAGAATAGCGATTTCCTTTCCATTCGGCTGCACAGCGACGACGATTGAAAGCCGGCGGAACCTGGTTTTTTGACCACTCGGAGTATTTTTCCCACAGCAAGCACATGGCGTAACCGACGATGTAAGGAACTCTAATTGATACAAAAGATTTCGCCGTCTTTTTGTAAGCTTTTAGGAATTGTCGCCCTGTTGGTAATTCGTCATCCACAACGTTAAAAATCTCACCATCGATTCCTGCCTTGAGACCGGCCAACACAACGGCCTCGGCACAGTTATCGACGAAGACCAATGGCAAAGCCTGCGAACCGTTTACCTGCATAAAAAATCCAAAGGCACTGCTACCGACGCGGCCGTTCAATTCTCGCTTCCCTGGT